>Ga0164241_10000417_pt1 | contig 81774 bp, 102 predicted proteins | sample OricomyardsoilBY_FD_108780 | JGI IMG/M metagenome (GOLD analysis project Ga0164241, IMG submission 108780) | Backyard soil microbial communities from Emeryville, California, USA - Original compost - Back yard soil (BY) | ecosystem: Environmental > Terrestrial > Soil > Unclassified | place... | reverse complement strand
TCGGCCTTGGACAGCCCGTGCAGCGCCGTCTGCACGCGCATGTGCTCGCGGCCGGTCAGCAGCGGGTCGAGCGCCGCCTCCTGCAGCGCGGCGCCGATCGAGGAGCGCACCCGCGGCCCGTCCTTGACGATGTCGTAGCCGGCGACCCGTGCCGTGCCCGCCGTCGGCGGCAGCAGCGTGGTCAGCATCAGCACCGTGGTCGACTTGCCGGCGCCGTTGGGGCCGAGGAAGCCGTAGATCTCACCGGCCTCGACCCGCAGGTCGATCCCGTCGACCGCCCGCGGCCCGTTCTTGAACTCGCGGACCAGGCCTTCGACCTCGATGCCCATCCCGTCTTGCCTCTCTGTCGCCATCGCCATTCCACCTCTCGCGAGTTACCAGTGAGTCTCAAAAGTTGACGTTATCAAATATTGATATTACAATCCATCCAGATGGCTGAGACCAAGACCAAGCGCAACGACAAGAAGAAGAGCGAGGCCGTCGCCGGCCAGGCCTGGGGCTCGCTCGTGCGGCTCGTATACCCGCCGCCCTTCCTCGCAATCGCCCGCCAGCTCGGCCTGCGCCCCGCCGCCTTCGGCGCCCTGCGCACGCTCGAGGAGCCGAAGACGATGAGTGAGATCGCTGCCTTCCTGCACTGCGACCCATCCAACGTCACCGGCATCGTCGACGGGCTCGAAGAGCGCGGCCTCGCCATTCGCACTCCCTCAGAGCAGGACCGCCGCGTCAAGCTGATCGCGCTCACCGCCGAGGGTCGCCGCGTCCACGCCCGCCTCAGCAAGGCGATCGAAACGCCCCCGGACTGGCTCACCGGACTCTCCGCCGCCGATCAGCGCACCCTGCGCGACCTGTTGCAGCGGGCCAGGGTCGACGCCGAGCGGTAGTCGGCGATTGCTATTCTGCCAAAAGCTTGGACATTTCAGCAGTCGCAATTTGCGACTATGCCTCGCTATTTCCCTGTGGAAAGCGGAAAACTGTGGACAAGGCCGTGGACATAAGAGGGGACATTTGCGATGACAAAAGGATCAACTCGCGAGTTTGAGGCAACGCATCCTTGGCTCACCTTCGAGGTCGACCTCAAGCAGGCCAGCTACCGGCTCTGGCTGCTGCTTGGAGAGGCGGCGTCGAAGAGCGATCACGTGCGACGCGCGTTGCTGCGGCCAGAGGTTGCCGATGAACTGTTGAAGGTCTTCCTCGTAAAGGGCGCCCTGGCGACGACTGCGATCGAGGGCAACACGCTCTCCGAGGACGAGGCACGACAGGTATTCGAGGATCAGTTGACGCTGCCGCCCTCCAAGGAGTATCTGGCACAGGAGATCCGCAACGTCCTCGGCGCCTTCGGCCGCATCCGCGACGAAATCCTGCCCGATGCTGCCGACGCGGATCTCACGGTCGAGAAGATCAAGCTCTACAACCGCTTGGTGCTGGATGGACTCCCGTTGGACGATGACGTTGAACCAGGGGAGATCCGCAAGCACTCGGTGGTTGTTGGGCGCTATCGCGGCGCCCCTGCTGGTGATTGCGAATACCTCTTGGAGCGCTTGTGCGATTGGATGAACTCGGACGAGTTCAAGGCTCCCGAAGATCATCCCGAGCTAGCTCCCCCGCTGGCGATTCTCAAGGCCGTTCTCGCCCATCTGTATCTGGCCTGGATCCATCCCTTCGGCGATGGCAATGGCCGCACCGCGCGGCTGCTCGAGCTGCATGTTCTGCTCGCTTCACGCTTCCCACAACCAGTGACGCAGCTTCTCTCCAACCACTACAACCAGACCCGAGGCGAGTACTACAGGCAGCTTGACAAGACCTCTACAGAGGGGCCAAACGGGTTTCTCCTCTACGCGGTTGAAGGCTTCGTCGAGGAGCTACGAGCGCAGCTCGACCGGATCTGGACGATGCAGTACGTCGATCGCTGGGAGCAGTACCTGTACCAGCGATTCGGTGAGACCCGGACCGACAGTCAGCGGCGACAGCTGCGCCTTGTCAAGGATCTCTCCAAGGCAAGTATCCAGAGTGCCACGAAGCACCCCCTTCCAGGTCTCGAGTCGATCCCCCGGAGTGAGCTGAGACGACTTTCGCCAGCCCTGGCGGAGGCCTACGCCGGCAAGACCGAACGCACCCTGACACGAGATCTCAACGCACTCGAGAAGGAGAAGCTGATTTGGCGCTTGGAAGACGGCTGGATCCCCAACTCGGACTCGGTTCTTGCCTTCATGCCCCCGCAGGCGCGTACCCATGAGGATGATTGGTTCACCTCCTGGTAAGGCGGGAGTTCGCCCCAAAGGGCTAGTGGGCCGAGACGGTTGCGCCCCGGGCTCCCACCTCGAACAGGTGCGCAGAGGGGATCCCGATCACCTCGCCCTGGAAGCGCTTCTGGCGGCCGTAGACGACCCAGGTCGTGTCGATTTCGCCGATGTCGAGGTCGAGCCGCAGTTCGTCGGCATGCTCCTCGACGTGCTCCATGTGGGTCAGGCCGGAGTCGTACTCGCCGCGCAGCAGGCCCTCGCCGACGATCGGCTTGGAGGCGACGTCGATGACCTCCTCCCACTGGGAGAGGTCGACGTAGCCCTTGGTGGCGGGGACGATCCCGATCGAGCGCGGCTTCTCGACGTCGCGGCGACTGAGCAGGACCAGGTGCTTGGTCGGGTAGATGAAGGTGTCGATCACGAAGACCTCGGTCCAGTACTTCTCGGTCACCTCGTGCACCTTCGGGTGGGCGCTGCACTGGACGAGGAAGGTGTTGGGACGCTCGCGCACCTGATCCAGCCCCCAGAAGAAATCGGTGGTCAGCTCGATCTCGTAGTTCTCGACGCCCTGGAAGCGCAGGTACTCGGTTACCGCTCGCTCGTGGCAGGTCCCACCTGGCCCGAGCGTGACCACTGTGATCTTGCCCTCTGTCTCGCCTGCCGCCATGGGCAGCAAGGCTAACGACTAAACAAGAATCTTCAAGTGTCGATGGAAGTGCTCACGGTGCTTTGCGACCGCTCTGCCCTGCCCCGACGCCGGGCCAGCGCGTGACGGGAGTTGACGGCGATCGCGCGCGGCACAGTTCTCGCAAGGGTCCGGATCGGACCGACGTTTCGCGTCGCGAAGGCATCGAACTCCGCGGCGACCTTCGCGTCGCGGGCCGCGGCGGCGAAGAGCATGCGTTCCCTCGATCTCAGCTTCCGCCCGCTGGAGTAGTCGCCGATCTGGAAGGCGTGTCCGCGCAGCTCCCGCGAGTGGCGCCGGCGATAGCGGCGCAGTCCGCGCGACAACGGCTCGCGGCCCTGCAGCGCCGGCTGGACACTGTCGGCGAGCCACTCGGCCGATTGCAGCGCCCAGCCGCAGCCGACGCCGAAGAGGGGGTCGACGGCCAGGGCCGCGTCGCCGGCAAGGGCGAACCCGGGCGCGATCGGAACGCGAACGCGGGTCGGCATTTCCAGCTTGCCGGTCATCGGGCTGACGATCCGCGAGGCCCCCATCGGCGGCGCGTCGGGGATGCCGGCGAGGAAGGAGACGAGTGCCGCCTCCGGGTCGTCGCGGAACTCGGGCAGGCGGTCCTTGGTCATCATCGCCGCGTAGAAGACGAGCCCTTCGTCGGTGGGGAAGGCCGCCGCCCATTGTGGGTCGAGCATCCAGATCGAGCTGGCGCCGTTGGGCGTCGGCGGAGGGCCCTCGAAGTAGGCGCCGTAGGCGAAGCGGCCGTGGGGACGGGTCTTCTCGCCGACACCGGCGAGCTCGGCGAGGTGAGAATCGCGCCCGTCGGCGCCGACGACGAGCTGCGCCCGCAACACCGTCTCGGCTTCGTCGCGGTCGCGGACGACGACTCCGCTCACCGCACCCTCCTCGTGGAGCAGGCGATGCGCGCCCTGGCCGAGCATCAGCTCCACCCCGGACGTTTCCGCGGCCGCCTCGCGGATCAGCGGGTCGAGCCGCTCGCGGCGCAGGTTGACGGCGATCCCCGCCTGGTCCTGGGGCGCCTCGATCCAGCCCCAGCGCGTCCAGGCGCGCATCGGCGTGCGCACTCCACCCGCTGCGACGATCGGCTCGAGCAGGTCGAGGCGTTCGAGCGTCGGCACCGCCGAGGCCTGGATGAAGTGGGAGCAGGTGCGCTTGAACGCACCGGGGTCGGGCTTCTTCTCGACCAGCGCCACTCTCGCACCGCCGCGGCCGAGCAGGATCGCCGCCGCGCATCCTGCGAGGCTGGCGCCGGCGATGACGACGTCGAAATCCGCCGAGTCGGTGATCCTGTCGGTTGTCGGGTTGCTGTCAGCCATCTGGGGCCTCCCGGGTGGTGTGCTCTACCATTCGTCTCGAACTATACGCCTCGAACTATGAAACGCAAGTCCATCCGTCTCACGGCGACCTCCTACGCACTCCTGGCCGTGCTCGACCAGCTGGGAGAGGCGACGCCGTACGACATCAAGCAGGCGATGGAGAAGTCGATCGAGAACTTCTGGCCCGTTCCGCACACCACGGACTACGAGGAGCCGGCGCGACTCGCGGCTGCCGGCTACCTTTCGGTGCGCCAGGAGGAGAGCGGTCGCCGCCGCAAGGCGTACTCGCTCACCGACGAGGGCCGCACCGCGCTCGCCGAGTGGGCGGCGGATCCGGCGGTCTCACCACCACAGCTGCGCGACGAGGCCGTGCTCAAAGTCTTCGCCGGCGCCGACCCCGGTCCCCTGCGCGAGGCGCGCGAGGCCTGGCACCGCGAGAAGCTAGTCGAGCTGCAGGGCTACCTCGACGAAGTCGGCGGCGAGGAGGATTGGCAGCGATCGCAGCGAGTGCTCACCGTCGGCATCGGGTATCACCGCAAGATGCTCGAGCTGCTCGAGGAAGCGCGGGGAGGCTGACCACGTTGCGGGCTGCTCTCACCTGCCTCCTCATCTGCGCGGCCCTGGTCCCCGCCAGCGATGGCGTCGCCGCCGTTCCCGGCAAGGCGGCCTCGGCTGCCGGGATCGAGCGCGCGATTCGCGGCTGCGCCAACCGCCACCGCGAGGCGGCGGGACTGCCGCCGTTGCGGGCCAGCGGTGTGCTCGGCAAGGCGGCGCGCCTGCATGCCCGCAACATGGCGGCCCGCGGCTTCTTCGACCACGAGGACCCGCAGGGCCGCGGCCCGCTGGAGCGCGTCGAGATCTTCGACACGCGGCACGAGTTCTTCTTCGTCGGCGAGAACATCGCCGCCGGCTACCCCTCGGCCGCGGCCACCTGCCAGGGGTGGATGCAAAGCCCCGGCCACCGGGAGAACATCCTCAACGGCGACTACACGCGGGTCGGCGGCGGCTTCGCCCGCGGTGGCCCGTATGGCCGCTACTACGTCCAGGTCTTCGCGAAGGGCGGCCAGCCCGACGGCGGCTGAGTTGACAGGTGACCAAAAGGGGCATGTATCCCTTGACAGGGGGTAAGAATTCTGGTTATATAGCGGCATGCCACCCGTTGACCGCACTAATCCAGTCCGCGCCAAATCGTCGGATTCGCGCTACTCGTTGATGGAGTTCATGCGCGAGTTCCCCGACGACGAGGCGTGCTTGCGCTGGCTCTGGCAGACGCGCCATGCGGTCGATGAGGAGGGCAAGCGAGCCTTCTGCACCAAGTGCGAACTAGACCGCCCGTTCCACCGCGTGAGCGGCCGACCGGCTTGGGACTGCGATTACTGCGGCCACCATTTGCACCCGACCGCAGGGACGATCTTTCACAAGTCCTCGACCTCGCTACAGCTTTGGTTCTACGCGATGTTCCTTGTCTCGCAGACCCGGTGCGGGATCAGCGCCAAGCAGCTTGAGCGCGAGATCGGCGTGACCTACAAGACCGCCTGGCGGATGCTGAACAAGATCCGCAACCAGCTCATGGACGAGCTGGACGATGAGCCGCTGTCCGGCGAGGTCGAGGTTGACGAGACTGCCATCGGCGGCAGGCCACGCGCCAGCGACGGCCCGATGACGCGCCAAGAGGCGGTCAAGTGGGCGAAAGAGAAGAAGACCACCGTTGTCGCGATGGTCGAGCGCAAGGGCCGAGTGAAGGCGACGCTCGCTGAGAACCGCGAGCACCGCCCGGTTCGCTCAATCGTGCATCAGCACGTTCTACCCGAGTCGATCGTCTACACGGACGAGTGGGCGGGCTACCGCAAGCTGGGCGACCACTACGCCGCTCATCACCGCATCCGCCATGCCGACAAGATCTACGTCGAAGGCGAGGTGCATACCAACACCGTCGAGGGGTTCTTTGGCAACTTCAAGCGAGGGGTGGCCGGCACCTACCACGCCGTATCTCGCAAATGGCTACAGGGCTACCTCAACGAGTTCACTTGGCGCTACAACCGCCGCGACGATGAGCGGGCCATGTTCCTGCAACTCGCCACGCGAGCGGCCCTATGAAGCGGACCTGAGAAGCAGCCTAAGCCTTGGGTTTCTGGTCCCGGTTGCGGCCCCGCAGCGGGCCAGCGGCCTTCTCGAAGTCGCGCATCACGGCCGAGCGTTTCCGATTAGGGACCTTTAGCCCTTGGGGAGTCTTCTCCTCGCGGTTAGGCAAGTGCGCGCTCACGAACGATGTCTTCTGCCCAATCGATATCCGCCTGCGTGGGGGCTTCTCGCGCGATGAAGACCGTGTGGTAGGGGATGACCTCGTTAAGACTCGCCAGGCCCCACCCAGGGAACGTATGGGAGAGATTCGATAGGTCTGTCGCATCGTCTTCCCAATGGCGCTTAAGCACCTCCTCGATCAGCGTGTGCTGAGCTGGGGTTAGCCAGTCGATCCGCGGCTCGCGCTTGGCGACAATGCGCTTTTGCTTGTACATGTAGACCCCGACTTCTTCGATATCGATCGCTTTGGAGTCCTTGAGGTCGCGCAGAGCCAGTAGCTCCTCGTCGGCAAGTGGGCCATGCGGCTTTTTGCGGTAGCAGGCACCCGTGATCGGTTCTCCGAACTCGGCATAAGCTCCGAAATCGCAGAAGAAAAGAAGCTTCGCCAGCTTGACACGCCCAAAGCGCGGATCGTCCGACGACCTCTTGGCGAGGTAGACGATTAGCTCTCTCAGTTTTGTCATTGAATCCATTGACATGCCATCTCCTGCCGGAAACTTCCTGCAAACTCGGCAAATTGCAGCTCGGCGCTATAGCCAGGGTATCGGACGGAAAGGCGTCTAAACGCGAGTTTTGTTGCGCGTAGCACAAAGTGGCGTTGACCCCATGTGTTTCCGTCCGCAACGCCCTCTATGGATAACCCCTGCGGTTCCTTAGTTCGGGTGTTCCAACGTTTGACTGAGACAGGCCCTCTCGATGGGGATCGGGGGGCCTGTCGTCGTCGTGCCGCCGACGCTGTCCGCGTCATTGGATATAGCTGACGGCATGAATCATCAGTCAAAACAGTCAAAACGTCCCAAACACCCCCGCGCTGGCATCCCCGAAGCACCGCTGCGCGAGAAAGGCAGAACTGATGGAGCCGCCGGAAAGCCCCTACCCAGACCCCTCTAACCTCCCGCCATTCGCGTTCGTTGAGGACGCCGCGTTCGTCGCGGACCTGGCCCTCGTCGCTCCCGACGAGGCGATCCGGGAGGACATCTACAACGACCTTCAATGGACGCTGAACCGGGTTCTAGTCGATGGCGAAGTGCCGCCAGGACTCACGAGCCTTGGGGACGGAACCAAAGCGCAACTCATCATCACCCAGAAGACGGGCATTGCGCCAGCGCTCCGCGTGGTCTTCTCGGTTGAGGACAACTACCCGAAGCGCAACGTCTACTTCCATGCTGCCGCCCTGCGAGACCTGAACGGAGACAGCTAGGCCCCTACAGATCGGCGGGCGAAAAGCGCCCAAGCCGCACAGTCCCTGGCTCCCAGACGATCCCCTCGAACAGCTCGCCGGGGTCGACTTCGAGCGCGCCGGCCAGCTTGGCGATGGTGTCGGCCCTCGCCACTCTTTCGGATCGCTCCAATTGGCCCACCGCAGTGCGATGGAGCGAGGCGCGTACGGCCGTCTCTTCTTGAGAAAGGCCAGCGCGCTTGCGAAGGCGGCGGAGGTTGGCTCCGAACCGCTGGGCAACCATCACGGGAGTTCCAGCCGGTAGAAGTTCAGCGCGGCTCGCGTCGGCCGCACCGCGTCTCCCTCGCGCCGTAGAAGACCCGCCTCCATGAGGTCCGCGATGGCCCCTCTGGCGTCGTCGCCGATCTCGCGCCTCAGGTCGTGCGACGACAGCTCCGCTGGGTGTTCGTAGAGGACGAGGCCGAGCACGGCTCGGCGCACCTTCGGACTACTCTTGGCCTGCATCTGGGACTCAACCTCCCGGGTGTCAGGCCGGGGGGCGTTCCACCGCCGCCCCGGCCACTTTTCATTTCAGGCCGGGGAACGTAGCGTCATCAGAGGACGGCTTTTTGGCGCTTCAACAAGGGAAAAAGCTACCCCCGGTGAAGGGATACATGCCCCAAAAGGTCACCTATAGTCTTCGGCATGGACGAGGTGTTCAAGGCACTCGCGGACCCGACCCGGCGCAGCCTGCTCGACGAGCTGTTCGAGCGGGACGGGCAGACGCTCAGCGCATTGGAGGGGCGGCTGCCGATGACGCGCTTTGGCGTGATGAAGCACCTGCGAGTGCTGGAGGAAGCCGGCCTCGTGACCACCCGCAAGCGCGGTCGCGAGAAGCTGCACTTCCTCAACCCCGTCCCGATCCGGCTCGTCCACGACCGCTGGGTGAGCAAGTACGCCGAGCCATGGGCTGCGGCCCTGACCGGCCTCAAGCACGAACTGGAGGAGAGGACTATGGAGAAGGTGTTCGAGATCTACATCAGGACGACCCCGGAGCGACTCTGGGAGGCGATCACCGACGACGCGATGCGCCAGAAGTACAACTTCGGCGTCGGCGTGCGCTCGGACTGGACGCCGGGATCCGCCTACGAGGGGTTCCATCCCGGCGCCGGGATCGCGATCGCCGCCGGCGAGAACCTCGAGGTCGATCCCCCCAACCGCCTCGTGCAGAGCTTCACGGCCCTGTGGAGCGATCAGGTGAAGAGCGAAGGCACCTCTCGGGTGACCTGGGAGATCGAGCAGGTCGAGGACTCCTGCCGGCTGACCGTCATCCACGACCAGCTCAACGAGGGCGCCAACGACGAACTCTTCGGCGGCTGGCCGATGATCCTCTCCGGCCTGAAGACGCTGCTGGAGACGGGCAAGGTGCTGACCACGCCGGGCTCGCTGCGCTACGCCCAGGCCTCCTAGGGCTTCGGCTCGGCCGGCGCGAGCATGAAGAGCTCGACCGCGACGCCGGGGTCGAGGTGGACCTGGCTCATGTAGGCACGGACTTCACGTCCGGTCGCCTTCTCGACGACTTCCGTGAACTGATCCTCCATGGTCGCCTGGAAGGTGCGACGGAAGGCTTCGACGGCCTCCACCTCACCGCGTTCGAGCAGCGTCTGCTCGCTCGTCGTGAAGCCGTTCCAGAGCACGCAGACGATCAGGTCGTCGACGAAGTGGGCCTTCGCCTTGGTCGGCCCTCGCCCGTAGAACTGCATATGGAGGCGCGCAAGGCCATCCGATATGGCTGACAGCGCCTCCCCGTGGAGTCCCCCCGAGTCCAAGCTGTTCCTCCTCCGCCCCTCTTGGCCATGGCGCCGAAAGGGAAGAGTTGCGGCAAGCCCCTCCGGCGTTCCGAGACGGTACCACCGTTGGTTCTATTCTCTTGGAAGCACTGATGCAGGACGAAACACCCCGAATGGTCGGAAAAGAAACTTCGCAAAACGGACACGCGCTGGTCGAGCTGTCGAACGCGATGGTCGCCCTGCATCGCGAGTACTTCGGCCGGGGGCCCGGCGCGGCGAAGAGCTACGTCACCGACGAGATGGTGGTCTGCGTGCTCAGCGACATCTACACGCCGGTCGAGCGCACGCTGATCCGGGCCGACCAGGCCGAGCACGTGCGGCGTACGCGCGGTCTCCACCAGGAAGCGCTCGAGGTCGAGTACAAGGCGCGCGTCGAGGAGATCATGGGCCGTCCGGTCACGGCCTTTCTAAGCGTCGTCCACGTCGATCCCGACGTCGCGATCGAGGTCTTCTTGCTCGGCGGGCGCGCCGAGGACTAGCCGGGGCCGTCAGCGCCGTCAGGGTCGAAGATGAAGAACTCCAGCGCCAGGTTTGCCTCGATGTCGACCTGGCTGAGGAAGACGCGCACCTTGCGATCGGTGACTCGCTCGACGACCTCGACGAACTCCTCCTTGACGGCGTCCTGGAACTTCTTGCGCGTGTCGCGGACGTGGTCCCCCGAGCCGGCGTCGATCAGGGTCCGCTCGGCGGTGGTGAAGACCTCCTCGAGCACGCAGACCACGTAGTCGTTGTGCAGGTAGCTGCGTGCCTTGGTCGGCCCGCGACCGTAGAGGCGCGCGTGCAGCTGGACGATCTCGCGCGAGAGCTGCGAGACGAGTGCCCCGCGAGCAGGGGTATCGGGAAGTTCCGGACGATCCAAGCGACGGCTCCTGTATGTGTTTCATCATGCGAGCAGGCACGTAGTTCTTCGTGCCCGCCGTGGTGGAGCCGGTTGCCCTGGCTTCGTGTGTTTGTCGCACCCTGCGCGGGAGCCTCTCTGACTTCCCCGCCTGGCTCACGCTCAGCGCCGCCAGAGCACTCGAGCTGGCAGAGCATACCTTGGCTTTGCAAAGCGGTGTCTTTCTCGGTCTATACGCGATTCGATTTGGGTACTGCCGCTGGGAGCTGCTCTGTCTTCACGGAGGAAGGACCTTCCGACGCCTGGAACGGCTTGAAGACGAGAGGCGCCGTTGTCCTGTCGCGAATCTGGCAGCGCGGGCAGTTCTCGATCGCAACCGCGTGCATGGCGTTGTAGCGGCTCCCACACCGCTCGCATCTGAACATTCCCATCCTCCTTTGGACATCGCGTACGACAGTCCCTTACCCAGGAGGACCCGCCGGCTAACCAAGCTGGTTCCAATGGGCAAAAACGGGTAGGGCAGGGGCATGACTATGCAAAGGGCGACCGCCCTGCTGATGACGCTTGCCGCTCTCTCGCTCGCCGCCTGTGGCGACGACAGCTCGGACACCGAGACGACCTCCGGGGAGGCGGCCGCGGGTTCACCGGCTTCGGGCCAGGAAGGCGGCAACGCCGCCGCGCCCAGCGGCGAGGCGGTTCGCTCGGCCAAGGTCGAGATCGTCGACTTCGCCTATGACCCGGCGACGGTGACGATCCAGGCCGGCGGCAAGGTGATCTGGCAGAACCGCGACTCCGACGAGCATACGGCGACCCTCGACGACGGCAGCTTCAGCACCGGTGCGCTCGCCGAAGGCAAGCTCAAGTCCGAGTCGTTCAAGACCCCCGGAACCTTCACGTACTTCTGCGAGATCCACCCCGACATGAAAGGCACGCTCGAGGTGGTCGAAGCGGGCTGACCCGCTCCTCGTCACGTTTTTTCGTCTACGCTCCTCGTTAGGCGGCCCTAATTAGGGTCGCCTAACGCAAATCGAAAGGAGCAGGACTTGGTCACCGTGATGAACGTCGTCCACGTGCACGAGGAGCGACGCGAGGCATTCGAGCGCGCCTTCCTCGACCGTGAGAGCCACGTCCACAAGGCCGAGGGCTTCCTCAGCTTCGAGCTGCTGCGCCGCGATCGCGATGGCGAGTACGTCGTGCTCAGCCGCTGGGAGAGCGACGAGGCGTTCAAGGCCTGGGTCAACAGCGATCTCTTCAAACTCAGCCACCGCCACGCCGACGGCGAGCTCGCCCACGGCAGCGAAGTGCGCCACTACGAGGTGATCGACACCAAGGTGCCCGCGTGACCCACCCGTCCAACCCGGGTGTAACGCGTTGGGTAGTTGGTGGGACCGTAAAACGTTGCACCGCGCTGGTGGCGCTGGTTGTTGTCGCGCTCTGGGCGCCGGCCGTCGCGCATGCCGCGGCGCAGCGGATCGTCGCCTTGACGCCGTTTGCCGCCAACACGCTGGTCAAGCTCGGCATCGAGCCGGTCGGCGTCGGGCAGACCCTCGGTGGCAACGAGCGCTTCTCGCCGAAGCTCGAGGGCATTCCCGTGCTGCCGCTCTCCCACCCCAACGGGCCCAACCTCGAGCAGCTCGCGGCACTCGACCCCGACCTCGTCTTCTCCTCGCGCACCTGGGCGAAGGGCAACGAGTCGATGGGCGATCTCGGCATCGACGTCCGCGTCCAGGAGCCCTTCCGGCTCAACGGGGCCTACGCGCAGACCAGGGTGATCGGCGGCATCGTCGGCAAGCGCCGCCAGGCGGAAGCTCTGGCCGGGTCGATGAAGAAGAGCGTCGCGCAGGCGCGCAAGGGGATCGCCGAGCACCCGACCGTGATGCTGATCCTCGGCGTCGGCCGCACGCCGTTCGTCTTCCTGCCCAACAGCTGGGGCGGCGACATGGTCACCAAGGCGGGCGGCCAGCTGCTCACCGGCGGGGTCACCTCCGGCTCGGGCTTCGAGCGCATCTCCGACGAAGTCGTGGTCGCCGAAGACCCCGACGTGATCATCGCCGTGCCGCACGCCAGCGAGGACGACATCCCCAGCCTCACCGAGTACCTGCGCACCAACCCCGCCTGGCAGACGACCTCGGCGGTCCGCAGCGGCCGCATCTACATCTCGGTCGACAACTCCCTGCTGCAGCCCGGCACCGACGTCGCCCGCACGATCCGCAAAGTGCGCCGCGTCTACCTCGAGAATTGACCCTTGGCGCGGCGAGCCCTGGTCTTCGCGGCGCTCGCCGTCGCGGTCATCGCGGCGAGCGTCGTCTCGCTGGCGCTGGGGGCGATCAACGTGCCGCTCTCGGAGACGATCGACATCCTGCTCGGCAAGGGGACCGGGGGGCCGCACGAACAGATAGTCGAGACGCTGCGCCTGCCGCGCACGGTCGAGGCGCTGGCGGTGGGGGCCGCGCTGGGCGTCGCCGGGGCGATCCTGCAGGGGGCGCTGGCCAATCCGCTGGCCTCGCCCGACGTGATCGGCGTCACCGGTGGGGCCGGCTTCGGCGCGATCCTGATCATCATCCTCTTCCCGGGCTCGATCGCCCTGCTGCCGGTCGGCGCCTTGGCTTTCGGCCTGCTCGCCGCCTCGCTGGTCTTCGCGATCGCCTGGTCGGGCGCCAATCGCGGCAACACCGGCAAGGTGATCCTCGCCGGCATCGCCGTGCTCTCGCTCTTCACCGCCGGCACGACCGGTTTGCTGGCGGCCTATCCGGAGCGGGCGCCCTCCGCCATCTTCTTCATCGCCGGCGGGCTGACCTCGAGTGGCTGGGACGAGCTGCAGACGATCTGGCCCTACTTCGCCGTCGGCTTCATCTGCGCCGCGATCCTGATCCGGCCGCTCGACCGGCTGGCCCTGGGCGACGACGTCGCCGCCTCCCTGGGCTCGCGCCCTCACCTGATCCGGCTTGGCGCCGCGATCGCCGCGGCCCTGCTCGCCGCCGCCTCGGCGGCGATCGCCGGCCTGCTCGGCTTCCTCGGCCTCGTCGTGCCGCACGTCGTGCGCATGGCGGGGGGCACCTCGAGCCAGACCTTCGTCGTGCCCGCCTCGGCGCTGGGCGGGGCCGCCCTGCTGGCCGCGGCCGACACCCTGGCGCGCACCCTGCGGGCGCCGATCGAGATGCCGGTCGGGCCCTTCATGGTCATTCTCGGCGTGCCCCTCTTCCTCTGGCTGTTGCGCAAGGTCGTATGACGACGGCGGCGAGAGAGGGCAGCGCCGAGGCACCCCTGCGGGCGCGTGGCGTCGAGGTCGAGATCGGCGGCACGCCGATCCTGCGCGGCGCCGACCTCGAGCTCGCGCGCGGCGAGCTGCTCGCCGTCGTCGGTCCCAACGGCGCCGGCAAGTCGACCCTGGTGCGCGCCGTCTCCGGCCTGCAGCCGCTCGCCGCCGGCGAGGTGCGCTGGTCGGGGCGCGAGCTGGGCGAGATGCGCGGCCGCGACCTGGCCCGGGTGCGCGCCTTTGTGCCGCAGCGCATGCCGGTTCCGGCCGGTGTCACGGTGCGTGAAGCGGTGACGATCGGCCGCTCCTCCCACCTGCGGCCGTTGCGTCGCCTCAGCGCCCACGACCAGGACGCGATCGGCGCGGCGATGGAGCGCACCGGCGTCACCCGTTTCGCCGGGCGGGCGCTGACGACGCTCTCCGGCGGTGAGCTGCAGCGCGTGCAGATTGCCGTCGGCCTCGCCCAGGAGACGCCGGTGCTGATCGCCGACGAGCCCACCTCGCAGCTCGACCTCGGTGCCACGGTCGGCATCGCCACCCTGCTGCGCAGCCTCGCCGACGACGGGCTCGCGGTGCTGCTCGTCGTCCACGACCTGGCCCTCGCCGCCGCCCTCGCCGACCGTGCGGTGATCGTCGCCGAGGGCCGTACCGTCGCCGCCGGCGAGCCCGGCGCGATCCTCACCAGCGAGCGGTTGGCCTCGATCTGGCATGCCGAGGCCCACCTCAGCGAGCACGACGGTCGCACCGCCCTGCACGTCGCCTGGACCGAGCGCGCGGAGGCGAGTCGCGGCGCAAGCTAATCCCGACGTTGTTAGTCTGAATTTATTAGGGTTCCCTAATTCAAGATCCGTGAAACCCCGTCGCACGTGCCGGTGCGCAAGAGAGTCACAAGGAGGCTCCGCAGAGATGAGTTTCGAAGACCTGAAGTTCGAGTGGCCAGGCAGGGCGCCGATCGCGCTTGCCGCGGCGATCGCGCTGATCGCCTCACTCGCCACCGGCACGGCGCAGGCGGCTCCCGCCAGCGGCGAGGTGAAGCTGACTGTGAAATCGAGCAGCGCCCTCGACCTGGCCAAAGGCAAAGGCCCGCAGGCCGCGACGCTTCCGGTTGCCGATCTCGAGCTGTTGGCCGCGGCGACGGTTCGCACCGACGGCACGCTGAAGTTCGCCAGCGGCAAACGGCGCGCCGTGCTGCGTGACCTGATCCTGCAGAGCGCCGGTGAGCAGACCGCCGTCAGCGCCAAGCTGGGCAAAACCCGCCTGGTCGTCTTCCGCGCCCGCGGCGCGGTGCAGATCGGCAAGTCCTCGGCGAGCCTCGCCAAGGCGTCGCTCTCGCTGACCGGCAAGGCGGCCAAAGCGCTGCGTGGGCGGCTCGGGCTCGAGCAGCTCTCCGGTGGTGAGCTGGGCACGCTCTCCTACGACGCCCAGCTGCCGCCCGTCGAGGCTCCGAAAGCAGATCAGCCCGGCAAACAGGGCCCTGGCGAGGAGAAAATCGTCGATCCCTACTCCGCGCAGTGCGATCTGCCGGTGACCGAGAAAGCGACCGGCACGGCTCCCGATCCGGCCGTGGCACCGTCCTTGACCAGCCCGGCCGCGGTCAGCGGCGGCAAGGTCGACTGGGGCTTCAAGAGCAGCTTCCGCAGCTACGTCTTCTTCTCCGGCGGAGCGCTGGTGCCGATCGCGCCGGCGGAAGTCCTCAACCCGGCGCTGCCCGCGCCGCAGACCGGCAGCTTCCGCTTCCCGGCCGGCAGTGGCAGCTACGTGGTCAACGATCCCGGTAACAGCGGTGACGACCAGGCGGTCGTCGACGGCGCCGGCGAGGTCGTGCTCTGCAACGCGCCGCACGGCTTCCGGATCGTGCTCTCCAACCCGACCGTGACGATCGACGGTGAGGACTCGCGCCTCACGGTCGACGTCGACACCAACGTCGCCGACGGCAAAGGCGGCAGCGTCTGGACGCCGACCCAGCGGGTCGACCTGGCGACGCTCGACCCCGACGGCATCGCCCCGTTCTACAACGAAAACGCCAAGACGGTGACCTGGTCGGGCCTGCCCGCCAACCTCACCGCGGCCGGCGAGGAGGTACTCGCCCTCTGCAACCCGATGAACCCCGGGCCCTGCGATTACGAAGAGGGCGACGCGATCGACCCGGTGACCGTCGAGCTGAAGACGGACGCCGTGGTGGCCTGGCCCTTCGACGCCGGCTGTGCGCTCGGCTCGACGGCGACGGCGATGTCCTGGCCGGCGACCCCGGCAGCGCCAGCTGCTTTGCCGGCGCTGACCGCGCCCGAGTCGATCTCCAGTGGCGCGATCAGCTGGGGCGTGCGCAACAGCCTCCGCAAAACGGTCAATGAAAACGGCGTTTTCAACCTCGCCGGCGGCGCCACGCGCAGCGATCCGACCAGCATGGAAGGGGCCGGGAAGTTCTTCACCTGGCCCAGCAGCTCGGGCGCATACGAGGCGGGCGCGCCCGGCAGGCTCGTCCTGCACGGCGGCGGCAGCGTCGGCCTCTGCAACACGGCCCACGGCTTCGGCACCGTGCTCTCCAACCCGACCGTGGTCATCGACGCGGCCAAATCACGTCTCGTCATGGACGTCGCCACGCGTTTCGGCAGCTCCTGGACCAGCGGGCGTGTCGATGTCGCCGACGTGGCGACCGGGAGCGTCGTGAAGACCACCGCGCCGGACACTCCGGAGGACGGCGAAGAGACGATCACCTGGACGTTCCCCGACCTCGGCATCGACAACTCCGTGGGCGGCGGTGACGACGACAGCGACTCGGTCAACAGCTCGGTCAAGCTGGCGGCCGGTGGCACCAGCGGCCTCAACCTGCTGGGCGGCTCCTACAAAACGGTGGGCACGGCGCTGAACAAGCTCAGCGTCTCGATCGTCCACCCGGAGCCGACTCCGTAGCCCGATGCGCAGCGCGAGCAGGATCGCAGCTGTACTCGCGCTGACGGTTGCACTCGCCGCGCCCGCGACAGCGGGCGCGGCGGGGCCGACCGGCAACACCACGCTGGTCCTCGGCAAGGCCAAGGCCAAGCTGCTCGACCAGCGGGGCATCTCCTTCGGCGGGGTCGGCGGGGCCGACACCGCTGGGCGTGAGACGCGCCTGCAGATCTCCGGCGGGGCGATCGACACCGCTGGCGCCCGCTTCAGCCACGCCGGCGCATTGCGCTTCCTGGCCGGCTCGGGCTCCGACCGCCGGGTGGTGAGGCTCGGCGCGCCGCGGCTCGAGCTCACCCCGCAACGCTGGGTGCTGAGCGCCAAGCTCGACGGCAAGCGGCGGGTCGTCTTCGACCTCGGCGAGCTGAAGCCAGGGGCCCTGGCGATCGACCCGCAGAAGGGCTCCCTGCAGCTGCATGGGGCGCGGGTGACGTGGAGCCGCCCGGCCGCCCGGGCGATCGGCAAACGCCTCGGTGCCCGCCTGCCGCGCGGTGTCCTGGGCACGCTGCGGGCGAGTGCCGCGACGCTGAAGAGCGAGGCGGAGGAACAGGGTCCGCCGGGCAACGAACCGCCGTTGCTCGCTCGCCCGGCTAGCGCGATCGACGTCAGCGGCGCGACGCTGACCTGGCACGTACGCGACTCTTGGATCCGCTACTCCAACTCGGAGGTGGCGCCGCAGGCGATCGAGGGCGCCAGTCCCGGCGCGGCGATCCCCGGCGGAAGCCATCCCTGTCCCGACCAGCCGGTGGAAGGCGCGCCGACGCTGGTCTACTCCTTCTCGTTCCCCTTCGCCAACGGCTGGTATGACCCGCCGACCGGCACGACGGCGCTCTACGAGTCCGGCGGGATCCGCTTCTCCTATCCCTCACGCGGCATCGACATGACGATGCGCAACCCGGAGATCGAGATCAACGGCGCCGCCTCACGAGCGATCCTGCGCCTGCGCAGCGGCGCCGGGCCGGATCCCCGCGTGGCGTTCCTCGACCTCGCCGCGAGCGCTTCGCCGGTCGAGAGCCCCGCCGGCACCTTCACCTACGCAGCGCCCATACGCGGCGCGCTCAGCCCCGAAGGCCAGGCGGCCTTCGGCAGCTTCGGCAGCATCTACTCCCCACCCAACAACGGCTTCGGATGCTTCTCGATCTCCTTCACGACCAGCTAACCGCCGCCGACGGGCCTGAAACGTGTCGATATGTCACGTTCAAGGCCCGTCGGCGGCGCTGGGCGGGGGTCCTTGCGTTCGTCCTAGCCTTCGGGCTCACCGGCTCGTCCTCCGCTCATGCCGATGACGCCCAGGTCACTGTCGTCAAGCCCGGCGGGGAGCAGCGCACGCTGGCCCTCGCGGCGCTTGCCGGCAGCGAGGACGTGGTCGAACGCAGCTACTCGCTGAACTCGGCGACCGCGACGAGCGAGCAGGTGGTCAACGGCTTCTCGCTGGCGACGATCCTCGCGGCTGCCGCCGCCGACCCCTACGGCTTCTCCTATCTCGAAGTCCAGCGCCCGGCGGGTGGCTCGGTGTTGCTCAGCCGCCACCAGGCGCTCGATCCCGGCGCCTTCGAGGACGGCTCGCCGGTCGTCTACGCGACCGCGGCGGGGACCGGCTTCCTGCGGCCGAGCAGCGGCCCAGGTGACGCCAACGCCGGCGACTCCTTCGAGGCGCCGCAGGGGATCGCCCTCGTCCTGCGCAAGGACTCGCCGCTGCTGGTCAAGGCGAAGGCCTCGACCGTTCGCACTCGTCCCGGCCAGGAGGTCGAGTTCAGCGCGGTGGTCGAAAGGGCGGGCTCGGGCGAGCAGCTGGCCTACTCCTGGTACTTCGACGACGGCCACTCGGCGAGCGGGCCCAGCGCTAGCCACAGCTTCGCCAAGCGCGGCAGCTACGACGTGGTCGTCGGCGTCACGACTCCGGGCGATAAGGCCGGTGCCTCGGCCGTGGTCAACATCCAGGTCGGGGCGCCACTGCCCGGACCGGACCGCAAGGGGGGTGGGCGCATCGATGATTCGGACGCGCCCGATCACGGCGCCGTTGCCGGCACGCGCGGCGCCGTGCCCCCTGGTTCGGGTTCGGAATCGCCGCCGAGCTCGGCGGCGACTTCGCCAGCGAGCAAGCCACCCGCTCAGGACGAGCTCAAGGATCGCAAGCCGGCGCCGCGGGCCGGGCCGGGTCAACGGGTAAGTGGTCAGCTGCTGAACGCCTCTGCGGCGACGGCGCCAAAGCCCGCGTCGGCCCCCGCGGCACGGAGCGGTCAGCTCGGCGATGACGGTGGCGGCGTTGGCCTGCCCGGCGCTGCCCTGGGCCTGCTCGTCACCGCCGGGCTGCTCGGCGCCGGCGCCCTGCTGGAGCTGCGCGGCGGCTTCGCCTCGCTGGCCGGGTCGAAGCCGCCACGGGGGGCGGTGTCGTGAACGTCGAGGAGATCCTCTTCGACGTCTCCGAAGCGCTGCGCGTTCCGGTCCTGGTCCTTGCCCTGGTCGCGCTGGCGGTCGTCGTCGTCGAAGCCGGGGCGCTGCTCGTGGAGCTGCGCCGCCGCCGCGGCCGCAGCGTCTGGCAGCTCGACAACGCGATCGCCGAGTGCCGCGGCCGGCTCACCGCCGGCATGCGCCCCGAGGCGCTGGTGGCGCTGCTGCCGATCGCCCGCAATCGCGCCATGGAGGAAGTGCTCGCCGACGTGCTCGACCAGGTCGGCCGCGCCGACGCCGAGGCGAGGATCGCCAAGCGGCTGGCCGAGTACGACTACCGTTCGCTGCGCCGCCTCGAGCGCACGCGGATCCTCGTTCGCATGGGCCCGGCGCTGGGCCTGATGGGAACGCTGATCCCGCTTTCCCCGGCTCTGGCCGGTCTCGCCAACGGCGACGTGGTCACGCTCACCGACAACCTGCGGGTCGCCTTCAGCGTCACCGTCGCCGGCCTGCTGATCGGCGCCGTCGCCTTCGCGATCTCACTGGTCCGCGACCGCCTCTACGCCCAGGACTACTCCGACGTCGAGTACGTCGCCGCCAGCCTCACCGCGCCGACCGACAACGGCGTCGTGGCCCAGCACAGCCACTGGGCGGTGGCGCCGTGAAGGTGACCGCCAGGGCGCGCAGCCGCGACGATCGCGCCGGCGACCCGCTCGACGGCCTCGTCAACCTCTTCGACCTCGGCATCGTCCTCTCGGTCGCCTTCCTGCTGGCGGCGCTCTCCTCGCTCGACCTCACCTCCTCGGCGTTGACCGAGCGCTCCAAGGCCGAGGCGCCGGCCAGCGCCCAGGCCGCCGATCCCGTCGTCGCCGACCCGGACGACACGGTCAAGCGCGTCAAGCTCGAGCCCGGCCAGCGCATCGTCGGCAGGGGCGAGCCGGTGGGCACCGTCTACCGCCTCGCCGACGGCAGAACGGTGATCGTCAGGAAGAGCCCTTGACGGTGTTGTCCTCGCCCGGCCAGCTGCCGGTCAGCGAGGCGAAGCCGACCCGCGCGCCGCGGTCGACCATGCCTTTGACGAGGCGGAAGATCGCCCCCTCGAGGGCCAGGGCAGCGACCAGCTTCGCGTAGGAGACCTCGCGCTCGGAGACCTCGGGCGCCTCCTCGTCGTCGAAAGCGGCCCAGATCCGCTCGAAGCCCTTCTGGGCAGCGAAGCCGGCGGCAAGGCCGGCGAGGATCCCGATCGGGGCGAAGATCACCTTCACCCAGCCGAGCTACCCCGCGTCGTTCGAGGAGAAACTGGAATGGGCGCATTAGTCGCAGATAGAGCGACTAGTGCGCCCATCAGGTCTGGCGCCCGAGCTCGACGGCTGAGCGCTCTGCGGTTGTTTGGGGGTGGGAGCCAGGGGTACCCACCAAGTCCCCTAGAGATCGAAGAAAGGACCCCCCAATGGGCATTCTCGACAAGATCACCGGTAGGGCCAAGCAGGCGGCGGGCGACCTCGCCGACGACGCGTCGCTGCGCCGTCAGGGCAAGCGCGAGGAGGAGAAGGGCGAGAAGAAGGAGCAGCTCGATCACGCCCAGGACAAGGTCGAGGACAAGGCCGCCGAGGTCGCCGACCTCGAACGCAAGACCTGAGGCCGGCCGCACTATCGTGGTCTCGTGACCTCCGAGGAGGACGTCCGCGAGATCGCCCTATCGCTGCCGGGGACGAGCGAGAAGCCGTCGTACGGGACTCCCGGCTTCCGAGTCCGCGATCGTCTCTTTGCTCGTCTCCGTGACGACAACGAGGTCCTCGTCCTCTGGCGCGAGAGCCTCGACGAGAAGGAGTTCCTGCTCGAGGCGGAGCCGGAGAAGTTCTTCGCCACACCCCACTACGATGGTCACGCGATGGTCCTCGTCCGCCTCGCGTCGGTCGACCGCAAGGAGCTGGCCGAGCTCTTGGACGAATCGTGGCGCCTGCGGGCCCCGAAGCGGCTGGTCGAGCAGGTCGATGCAGGCAGACCCGAGCCCAAAACCGAGAGATAGGCGCTCATCGGCGCCATTTTGGGCGACCAGGTTCATCGGTTGTTTCATGTTTCGAAACATGAAACACTGGCGAAATGTTGAAGGGACAAGACGTAGTCGTGCTGCTGAAGTTGCTTGGCTCGGCTGAGCCCGCTCGCGTGCGCGACCTTGCGGGTCAGCTTGGCTTCGATGTCGCGGGCACGCATCGTGCACTACGCCGTCTCGGTGACGCCGGCCTCTACTCGGCGGGGCGTAGCCAGGTCTTCCGAGCGCCAGCTGAGGAGTTCCTGATTCACTCGGCCAAGTTCAACTTTCCACCACGATGGGGATCTGAGGTGCGTGGAATCCCAACCTCGTGGGCGGCTGAGCCGTTGAAGGCAGAGCTTGCCGAGCCTGCGGGATTGCCGCCGGTATGGCCCTACTCCAAGGGAAAGAAACGCGGACTCGCGCTTGAACCGCTCCATCCAATGGTTCCCAAAGCGGCGCTCGACGACCCCAAGCTATGGCAGCTTCTGGCGTTGGTAGACGCGCTGCGAAGCAATGACAGCGCCCGCACTACGCAACTAGCGACGAAGCTCTTGAAGGAGAGGATCGGGTCGTGAGCATCGCGATGCTCGAGCGGGCCGCGCAGGAGTTGGCGCCGTTTCTCGACGAGGCCCGCTTTCGTGGGCGGCGCCACCATCGCACTCTGGATCACCGATCCGGCTGCGCCCGAGCCTCGAGTGACGAAAGACGTCGACCTTGTGGTCGAGGTCGCCTCGCGGCGTGCTTGGTACGACTTCGAGGCGCGTCTTCGCGCCCACGGTCTGCGTCACGACACATCGAGCTCGGTGATCTGCAGGTGGAAGGCAGGGAGTCCGGGGGACGAACTACTTGTCGACTTCATGCCAGATGACGCGGCGATCCTCGGCTTTGAGAATCGATGGCAGCGACCGGCCCTCGACCAAGCAACGACTCTCTTGCTCCCATCCGGCCGGCAGATACAAGCGATCCCGCCGCCTTACTTGATTGCAACGAAGCTGGAGGCTTGGAACGGGCGTGGAGAAGGTGATCATCTTCGCAGCCACGATCTCGAGGACCTCATTTCCCTCATTGACGGACGAGCCGAGATCGCCGACGAAGTTAAAGAGGCCCCCCAGGATCTCCGTTCGTTCCTGTCTCACGAAATTTCGACTCTGCTCGACCAGCCCCGCTTCTTGGACACGATCGACGGGACCGTTGTCGGGTTTGGACGGCGGGGGTCGGCGGGCGGATCGGGTGATGAGGACCGGGTCGACGAAATCGTCATGCCCCGCTTTCACGTACTTGCCAGCCGATAGTTGCGGCTCAGGATCGGACATGGCTGAACAGAAAGTCAGATGGGAGATTCGCGAGGCGGTGGACGAGGAGGCCGGCGCCATCGCGGACCTCTGGACCGAGGCCTATGTGACGCATGGAGTTGGCGGGCGTGTCGAGCCCTATGCGCCCGCCGACTTCCTCGAGTCGGCCAGCTGTGGCGAGGTCTTCGTCGCGACTCGCGAGGGGGAGATCATCGGCGCGGTGGCCCTAGCCGCTCCTGGCGCACCCGGTCGGGTCGTCGCCGAGACCCAGGAGGCGGAGCTGTCGCGCCTCGCGGTTGCCTTCGCGGCCAGGCGCGCCGGCGCCGGCCGAGCCCTAGCCGTCTTCTGCGAGCAGCGCGCCCGCGCCGCTGGCTGGAGCGCGATCGCGCTTTGGAGCCGGCCCGCCCAGGTCGAGGCCCATCGCCTCTACGAATCGCGCGGCTACCGTCGCCTGCCCGAGCGCGACTCCGTCGACCAGGGCGGACAGGCCCCGCGTCGTCTTCCGCCTCGATCTCTGAGCACCCGTTCTGGCTCGCATCGAAGTTAGCCGGCCCGGTATCCCAGTATGGATATCCTGGATATACTCGACCCCATGGCAAAGGTTCTGGTTTCAATCGACGACATGCTGCTGCGCCGCATCGATCGTGCGGCGAGCGCCAACGGCAAATCGCGAAGCGCTTACCTTTCGCAACTGGCCGAAAGCGATGCGGCACGGAGCTCAGGGCCTGGAAGGACCCCCGCCGCGCGCGCTGCTCTGCGCAAGCTCGACCGACTCTTCGTAGATGCCCCTGCAGGTGACTCCACGGCGGCGATTCGCGCGGCGCGGGATGCGCGGTGAACGAAGCGGTCCTCGACGCCTCGGTCGTTCTGAAGTGGTTTCACTCGGAGGGTGAGGACCACGCCGAGGCGGCGTCCGAATTGCGCCGGCGCTTCGAAGCGGGCGACCTTCGCGCACTGGCGCCCCCGTTGCTCTGGCTCGAGATCCTCAACATTGCCGCTCGTCGCTGGCGCTGGACGGCTGCGCAGCTGGAGCAACTCGCCGCGGTCCTGCCTGAACTCGGCTTTGAGCTGATCGAGCCCGACCTTGCCGGAATTGCCCGATGGGCCGCCAACGGTCTTACTGCCTACGACGCTGCTTACGTTGCCGTTGCTGAGCAAGCTGGCGTGCAGCTCGTCACCGCCGACGCCGAGATTGTTCGCACAGCGCCCGAATTCACGCTTGCGCTCGGCGTCGATCAGCCCTCGGGTGGGCTCTCGCCCTCGAAGTAGTCGACGCTGTCGCCGCGGCGGAAGAAGGCGCGCAGGCCGCCGCCTTTCGGCAGGCGCTCGCCGACGCCGATCTTGTCGGCATCCGGGTAGACGATGACGTCGGGTCGGCCGCTGCTGCTGATCGCCAGGAAGGTCGCGGTCTCCTCGGAGCGGTTGATGATCTGGTGGGCGCCCTCCTCGCCGAGCGGGAAGTGGACGACCTCACCCTCGGCCAGCTCGCGCACTCCCTGCGGAGAGCGCAGGCTCGGGCGGCCGGAGATCACGACGAGCAGCTCCTCGTCGGCGTAGTGGAAGTGGTACGGGTAGGCGGCCTCACCGGCCGGAACTTCGAAGAGGCTGGCGCCGATCAGCTCGCTGCCAAGCTCGTAGCCGATCCGCGCCCGCCGCGAGCGGAATCCCTCCGGTCGCTCGCCCTCCTCGAAGCTGGGGTCGTAGATGTTGGTCATTCGGGAAGCGAGACCGGTGTCGCCGGCGGAGCGTCCTTTTCGAGCAGCGTCGCCAGGTAGATCACGACCGGGGCCGAGCCGTTGTTGGCGGCCTGGTGGATGGCGGAAGGCTGCTCGACGATCCACTGGCCGGCGCGGATCTGGGCCGTCTGCCCGGCCTTGATCGTGCTCACGATCTTCGGGCTCTGGTCGGATTCGCCGCGCCGCACGGCCACCGAGCCGCGCTGCACCGTGTAGGTGAGGACCCCGGACTCGATCCGGGCGACCTGCGTCCCGAGGTGGTGGTGGAGGGCCAGCTGGGCGCCAGGCGGCACCGTTACCCGGCTGAGCACGAGCGTCCGCTGCGGCGCCCCGCGGACCTGGCTCGTCTGTGCCAGGGCGTTGCGGACCGCGCTGGGCGCGACTTCCGACTTGCCGAACGCGCCGGGCAGGAACGTGCCGAGAGCGAAAGCGGCTGCAAGGGCGAGGGCAAGCAGGGCGCGGCTGGGCAGCTTCCCGGGCATCGTGGACGGCAGGCTAGGTCGTGCTCCGGACGCGCCAGAGAGCGGCCGCGCGCGCAGTCTCCGAGCGACTTGTGAGCTTTCCTATGGTGGTATGCGCCGCCAGCACGGACGATCAGCGGCGTGTGTGGCGACCTAGGCAGGAACCTTCGGCGTGCCCGCCTTCGGCTCGAGCTGACCCAGGAGCAGGTCGCCGAACGCAGCGGCGTCCACGCCACCGAGGTCAGCCGCATCGAGGCCGGCAAACGCGACCCCCGCGTCTCGACCGTCGCGCGCCTGGCCAAAGCGGTCGAAGTCAAGCCCGGCGATCTGCTGGCTTGACGGCGGTCTCTAACGCTGCTTGAGGATCTGCACGATGGGCGCGACTGCGGCTACTTTCTCGATCGTCAACCTGCCCGCCTCCCTTTGAGCTGTGATGGAAAGTTAATGATAAGGATTTAGTGAGTGATGAAATTAGTAGGGGCTTAACAGCAAGATCTGTGAGATTCCCTATGCTTTCGTCAAGCAGTTGGCGTCGCGCCTGGCGACCTACTGCTGATATCGGGCCGGTCCCCCTCCGTCGCGAATGGCTGGAGACCGACCCTCTACGACGTACCTAGCGCTGCTTGTAGATCTGCAGCAGCGGCACGACTGTATCCACAGGCTTGATCGTCACCTGGCTCACCTCCCTCCCGCTCGTCAGCTCCCGGCCTTATGCCAGGGCGGGAAAGAGAGGGTAAGAAATTGTGACCGCTGTGATTTTCGTGACCGCGCAAAGTTCAGCGCGCCACGCAGCCTTTATGCTCCGAAGCTGTTGATTGAGAAGTTCAAGGCTGATTGGAGGAGTGCAGTTGAGTCAGGTAACAACGGAAGTAGGGCGGAAGCCACTCAAGCAACGCACACGTAGGCCAGACGACGCGCTACCCCATTCCGTCAACCACTGGATCAGGGTCGAAGCGCTCGCGATCTTTCACGAAGGCGAATTCAGCGCAGGCGAGGTTGCCAACATGATCGGCGAGGACGTGAAGAACGTCCGCAATCACATACGGGACCTCTATGACTCAGGTTGTGTCGAGCTGGCGGGCTACAAGCTGGTGGGGAATCATCGGAAGCCCGTTTACCGCGCTGTGGTCTTGCCGGTGATCTCGAATGAGGTGGCACGCCGAATGTCAACCGAGGAACGACACGACGTGAGCGGCGCGATCACCCAAGGCATTCTGACCGAGACGGTGTCTTCCTATCGGAACGGGAAGTTGGATGTGGACCCCGTGTGCTTGATGTGGGATGCCCCGAACCTTGATGCCCAAGGCGAACGGGAAATGCATGCCCATCTGATCGCTTCGTGGAAAGGGGTGCAGAAGATTCACGCTAAAGCCGCTAACCGCATGGCCAAGTCGGGAGAGACTGGCACCACCACCGTCGTCGGCTTGCTGGGCTTCGAGCGAGGCCGGCCGGGAAGACCGGAGGGCGGCTACTACGGGTCAGAAAATAATGACCGGTAACGAAATTCGGGTTGCCCCGTCCGTACCGATCTGAAACTGTTCATCACTCAAGATTGGATGACCGCCAGGCTTGTCAGCAAGCTGGGCAGATCTGAACTTGGCGCCTCGGGCGGCGGTGCCACACACACCCCGCCGTCCGAGGCGCAGCCATCGCCTCCCCATGCGCAAAGAGCCTGCAAAACCACGCCAGCCTGCACCGAGCTCCCCACCAGGGCCCGGGGGAGAGGCGGCGATCAGCGGGGACGGGCCGGTCGACTGGGCCGCGCTCGTCCCGCTCGCCGTACACCCGACCAAGGTCCTGGTCATCGAAGCGATGCGCTGGATCGACCGCCCGCTGTCCGCCTCTGAACTCGAGCAGGTCTTCGGCGGGACGTTAAGCACCTCGGCGATCTCCTACCACGTGGTCACGCTCGCCCGCTGGGGCGTCCTCGAGCGAACGGGAAAACAGCGGGTGCGCGGCACCTGGAAACGGCTCTACCGGCTCACCGCGCCCTGATCGAGCTCGGCGACGACGAGCCGTAGCCCGATGTCGAGCTCCGGCTTGCCGCTGAGGTCGGCGTAGCGCTTCGCCCAGCTGCCGTCGTCCAGGTCACGTCGGAGGCGCTCCACCGCGCCGGAGACTTCCGCCTCGGGAAGCCGGTGGAAGACCGAGATGCCGTCCCGGACCTGCTGCTCGAGGTAGGCGTGCGGGCGGCGCCAGTAGGCCTGGTAGAAGCCGTCGCGGCAGTCGTGCGGCACCGGCACGGGGTGCACCTCCAGCTCACCCAGCAGCAGTCGAAGCTCCTCGGTCCAGAAGCCCGGATACCGGTACTGCCCGGGGATCAGGCCGGCGAACCCCGACAGGTAGTCGCGGGTCAGCCAGAAACGCGGCGTCAGGCTCGGGTCGACGTTGAGGAGGAGAACACGACGTCGCGCTACGCGGAGCATCTCGGCGAGGCCGGCCTGGCGATCGGCCCAGTGGTGGTCGCTGAAGATCGCCATCGCGGCGTCGAAGCTGTCGTCGGGGAAGGGCAGCCGCTCGGCGCTCGCCTGAACGACCGGCGCGGCTTCGCCGGGTCGCTGCGCGATCATCTCCCCGGAAGGCTCGACGGCGGTCACCTGGCGGCCGGCCGGCTCGTAGGAGCCACTGCCGGCACCGACGTTGAGGATCGAGTCGGCATCGCCCAGCGCCTTCTCGATCTGCGCGGCGATCTTCGGGTCGCCGCGACGGGAGGTGCTGTAGCTACGCCCGATCTCGTCATACATCGCCTCGCTCACGTCAGCCCACTCTAGGATGAACCGACCGTGACCAAGGAGAGCAAACAGACCAACTGGCGCGCCTGGATCGTCGGCGTCCTGGTCGCCCTCGTCGTCATCGTCGCATTGCAGAACTCCCAGCAGGTCCGGGTCGACGTCCTCTTCGTCACCGTCGACGCTCCCCTCATCGTCACCCTGCTGGTCGCTGTGGGGATCGGTGCCCTGATCGGCTACGTCGCCCCGCTGGTTCGTCGCCACCGTCGTAGTGAGCGCGGCAAGCAGCAGTCCTGAGGCTTACTTACCCAAATGGACAAAGGGCGGCGAAAACCCGCTCCGCTCCAGATGTCTTCCGGTGGGAGGCGGCGAGGCTCGGGCCAGCGAATGGGTCCGCATGCCAAAAAGACCTCGCCTCAGCTACGCAAACATCGTCTCGACCCTCGCCCTCTTCCTCGCCCTCGGTGGCGGGGTCGCCTACGCGGCGAACACGATCAAGTCGGGCGATATCGCTCCGGGCGCGGTCCGCACCTCCGACGTCTTCAAGCGGGCGATCACCAGCGGCAAGCTCGCGGTCGGCGCGGTGCGCAGCAACCAGATCGCCGACGGCGCGGTCGGCTCGAAGCAGATCGGCGCCGGCGCGGTCGCGCCCTCGAACCTGCAGTTCCCGGTCTTCTACGCCGCCAGTCCCACCGGCGGCTCGGCTGCTTTGACGACGGGAGAACCCGTTCCCTACCCGATATCCAACGACACCTGGATCCAGCATCCAGGCCAGATCGAGGTTGTCTTCGGCGGGGCCGTGGCGACGCTTGCCTATGACGGCTCCGGAGGCGGTTCCTGTCAGGTGTTCTTCGAGATCAACCTCAACGGCAAACAGGTCGGCGGTGGCGAAGTCTCGACCAGCTCGACGACGCTCCAGCAGGTCGAACAGAACGTCGGCGCCCAGCCTCAGATCGACCCCGTCACCGCGGTCACCAACCACTTGACCGCGAGGACAACTTCCAACGGAGACTGCACCCCAGACTCCCGCATCGACTCGACCCGCTTCCGCGTCCTCGACTTCGGCTGAACGCAGGGCCTCCTGGGCCTCTCCAGTGGTTTCTCTACCATCTGATTCATGCGTAGTACGCCACTCTTGATCGACGCCACGCCGACCGGTGGCTACATGGTTCATGTGAGCTTCGAGGACGGCCTGACGGCTGAGGTTGACCTCTCCTACTTGGTCGACTACGACGGTGTATTCGAGCCGCTTCGGGAGCTTGGGTACTTCCGCCAGCTGCGGGCTGACGCGGACGCCGGCACGATCGTTTGGCCCAACGGGGCCGACATTGCGCCAGAGACTCTGTACGCGCGTGCTCAGCGCTGCGCTGCCGCAATGGCGTAGCGGCTGAGCGCTTACTCCTGCTCCTCTAGCTCCCTCTCACGCTCTGTGGCCTTGCGCTCCTCGAGCTCGGCCTCGGCGGCGGTTCGCCGGGCGCGCTCCTCGGCTAGGTCCGCCTCGCCACGGGATTGCTGGGCCTGCTCGCGGTGATGGTCGACGTCGTCGTGTAGCGCTTTGGTTTGCACCTTGCTGACCTGCCTCGTGCGGTTACGCCGGGAGGCGGCAAGGGCAAGCAAGCCAATGACGACGACTACGACGACCGCGATGATCACGATCAGGGCGGTGGACATCGGAATTCCCTCCTTCTGTACGGGGACACGCTCTCTCCACTCCTACCCACTACGGGTGCGGATTCAACTACCGCTGCAACGGCCTTCGCCGGCCGATGCCAGGTTCTATTCGGCGGTCGACTGGCCGTTTTTGCCGTTGCCGGGCTCGGTGACTTCGGGGGGCGCCGCGTCCGGGGCCGGCGCCTGCGACTGGGCGGGATGCGGGGGCTTCTCGGGGTGGGGAGGACGCGACTCTGCCTGCCTGGTCCCGGTGGACTTGCCGGAGGCGGCGTGCTTTGCCTGGCCCGGGCTCTCCAGCTGACCCGGTGGAGTCTTGCCCTTGCTCGGATGGTCGGGCTTGTTGGGCTTGGCTCCGTGGCCCGGGCTCTTCGACGAGCCGAGGTGACGGCCGTTGGATCCGGGGGTCTTCTGTCCTGACGAGGTCTGCGTCGGCGCCGCCGGCTGGTTCGCTTGGGCTTTGGCGCGCTCGATAGCCGCTGCACGGCGAACCTCCTTCTGCTCGTCGCGATGTGCGGACTTCTTGACGGCCGCCGCGGCTCCGGCTGCGCCCGCCCCAGGTGCGACGGCGCCATGCGGCGCTACTGGCTCGGCGATAGCAGGGGCCACTGGGTCCTGCTGTTGCCGGTCGCCCCTGTCGAGGTCGATCAATCCGCGGTTGTCCGCGGCGAAGATGCCCACCGCCGTCACGGCGCAGACCGCCGCCGCCGACTTGATCGCCGTGGCGCCGACCAGCGCCTTGCCGGCAGCTGCGCCACCGGCCCCGGCGGCAGCCGCCCCCGATCCGCCGGCCGCGGTACCGCCGAGCAGGCCCTGCAGGATTCCCGCCGAGACGACCGCCGGCAGCGGCGCGATAACGGCGAGCTTCTCTCGCCGTTGCGAGATCTCGTCCCGGAACTCCTGGCAGCTCTCGCAGCGCTGCAGGTGGGCACGGATGTCGCGGCGTCGCAGGACCCGGCCGTCTTCGTCGGAGATCGCTCGCGTCACCTCCTCGCAGGGCATCTCACGTCCCTCGCTCATCTGCCTGAGGTTGAGGCGCGCCTCGTAGAGCGTCTGCCGTGCGACCGCGGGCGAGGTCTGCAGCGCCTCGCCGATCTGCTCGTAGCCGAGCCCGCCCAGCTCGCGCATGACGAGGGCGCCGCGCTGGCGGTCGGGGAGCGCGGAGATGTCGGCGATCAGCAGTTGCAGCCGGTCGCGCGCCTCGGCCTGCTGCGCCGGGCCCGCGCTGTCGACCAGCGAGTCGACGTCGACCGGCTCGGTCGCTCGCCGGGCGCGAATCAAGTCGATCGCCTCGTTGTGGGCGATGCGGTAGAGCCATGGCTTCAGGTTCAGGTCGCGCTGCTCGCCGGGGAGGGCGCGGAGGACCTTGAGCATCGTGTTCTGCACGGCGTCCTGGGCGTCCTCGGCGCTGCCGAGAAGCGCCGCGCAGTAGCGGTAGAGGTCCTGGCCGTAGCGGGCGAAGATCGCCTCGAAGGCCCGTTCGTCTCCGTCTGCTGCCCGCCGGGCCAGCTGCCCGTCGGAGAGCAGGCGCGATGTCCCTATGCGAGTCACGCTCTGCGGAACGCTCCATCGAGAGACATCCCTTCCAGGGTAGGCGTTAATGGTCCACTCGTCGCAGAAACGTCACCGCTCCTCGGATGTCAGGAGCTAGCCCTTCTTCGTGCGCCGTTCGAGCACTTCGCCGAAGGCCTTCTCGATCTCGGCGGTGAGGGTCAGCCGGAAGGTGGCATTGAGCGCCTCGAAGGCGAGCGGGCGCAACTGCTCTACCGCCGCGGTGATCTCCGGCCAGCGCTCCTCGGGGCGGCCGGCTTCGTCGAACGGCTTCCAGAGGTCCTCGAGGAAGAGCTTGGTGAAGGCGCGCGCCGACGACTTGGAGTTGCGGTTGAGCTTCTCGATCACGGCGAGGGCCGAGGCGAGCGGGATGCCCTGCTTGAGCACGTCTTCGGCGGCGCGCAGGAGCGCCGGGCTGGGCGCTTCGAAGCGTTCCTCGCCGAGCGCGACCAGCAGGCCCAGCTTTTGCGCCTTGGCGAGCAGCTTGTCGTCGTCGGTGCCGAAGCGCTCGGCCAGCTCGTCGCGGGTCAGCACCTCCGGCGCCTCGCTCGTGAAGGGGGCGGTGACCGCCTGGCGCAGGCCGACGAAGCGGTCGGCGTCGCCGCCGTGCTCGCCCATCATCCGTTCGATCGCGCTGAGCTTGAAGCCCTCCGCCTGCATCTCCTGGATCAGCCTCAGGCGGGCGACGTGGTCGGGGCCGTAGTAGCCGATCCGCGCCCGCACCTCGGGGGGAGGGAGGAGGCCGCGCGACTGGTGGTTGCGGATGTTGCGGACCGACATGCCGGTCTCGTAGGCGAGCTGCTCGACGGTCAGCTCGGCGCGCTCGTCCGAGCTCGTCCCGTTCGGCTTGTCAGCGGTTGCCATGAGGCAATGCTACCTTTTCTTTGTAACCTCGTTTGAGGTAACGGTTAAAAGGGAACCATGAACTTGTCGTCTACTCGAAGAGGATGCTCATGAACCTCAGCCTCGCAACCACCGTGCTCGCCAAGGCGCCCCCCGCCGGCGGAGCCGCGCTCGGCGAGATCGTCATCGCTTCGCTTGCCGCCACCCTGCTGACCCTGGCCCTGCTCTACATCGGCTTCGGCTACCGCGCCGGCCGGGTCGCCTGGCTGCGCCGCCTCGCCGCCTGGTCCGAACGCCGCAGCGGCTACCCGGCCTGGACGGCGATCCCGGCCGTGATCGCGACCAGCTCGCTGATCACCGCGCTCTTCGGCATGTACTGGGACATCTCGCTCCACATCGACGTCGGCCGCGACGCCGGGCCGCTCGCCAATCCCGCCCACTACTTCATCCTCGCCGGTCTCTTCGGCATCTTCACGGCGGGCTTCTTCGCGATCGTGCTGCCCGAGGGCAGGCCGAGCGCCTCGGCGATCCGTCTCGGGCCCGACTGGTACGCGCCGCTCGGCGGCGTGCTGATCTGCGCCTGCGGCGCCTTCTCGCTGATCGGCTTCCCGCTCGACGACGTCTGGCACCGCCTCTTCGGGCAGGACGTGACGCTCTGGGGGCCGACCCACCTGATGCTGATCGGCGGCGCCGCGATGACCCTGATCGGCATCGCCGTGCTCACCGTCGAGGGCATGCGAGCGACCTCCGAAGACTGGGAGGAGGGCGAGCACCGTCACATGGTGTTCGCTCGCGCGGTCGCCCTGACCGGCGGCCTGCTGATCGGCCTCTCCACCTTCCAGGCCGAGTTCGACTTCGGCGTTCCCCAGTTCCGCTTCGTCTTCGAGCCGATGATGATCATGCTGGCCGCCGCCGTCGGCCTCGTCGCCACCCGCCTCTACGGCGGTCGCGGCGCGGCGCTGGCAGCGGTCGCCTTCTTCCTGGTCGCCCGCGGCATCCTCGCCCTGCTGATCGGGCCGGTCTTCGGCGAGACGACCCCGCACTTCCCCCTCTACGTGGTCGCGGCCCTGATCGTCGAGGGAGTGGCGCTGCGCGTCCCCGCCGAGCGGCCGCTTGCCTTCGGGCTCTGGTCGGGACTGGGGATCGGCACCGTCGGCCTCGCCGCCGAGTGGGCCTGGTCCTACGTCTGGATGCCCCTGCCCTGGCCGTCGGCGCTATTTCCCGAGGCGGCGATCGCCGGCCTGGCCGTGGCCCTGGCCGCCTCGGTGATCGGGGCGTGGCTGGGCACGCGACTCTCTTTCTCCCCGGGCTGGCAGCGACCCGGCCTGCGGCTGGGCGCCTGTGTCGGCGCCGCGGTCATCGCCGTCGCCACGCTTCTCGCCCTCGACACACCTGCCGATCGCGGCGTGCGCGGCGACGTCGTCCTGAGCGATGCGGGTGGCACCGGTGAGCGCCAGGTCAACGCGACGGTGAGGCTGACTCCGCGCGACGCCGCCGAGGACGCCGAGTGGTTCGACGTCACCGCCTGGCAGGGCGGCGGCCTCGTCGTCGACCCGCTCGAGCGGGTCGCACCCGGCGTCTACCGGACGACCGAGCCGATTCCCGTCGACGGCAACTGGAAGGCGATGGTCCGCCTGCACGAGGGCGACTCGCTGACCGCGCTGCCGATCTTCCTGCCCCGTGACGCGGCGATCCCGGCCGCCGAAGTGCCGGCACGGGCGGCCTTCACCCGCCCCTTCGTCGACGAGACGACGCTTCTGCAGCGTGAGAAGACCGGTGGATCGGCGGCGACCACGACGGTCGCCTACGCGATCGTCGCCGGAATCTCCCTCTCGCTGCTGGCGCTGCTGGCCTGGGGTCTGCACAGGCTGGCCTCCCCGCCGCGGCCGCATCTGCGCAGGCGCTCCCAGGCGTCGACCGCGCCGGCCACCCCGGCGACCCAGGTCTAGCCGTGCTGCCGCTTGCCCATCACAGCCTGGTCATGGCGCTGCCGGCCTTCGCCCCGGTGCTCGTCGTCTGCCTGGCGCTCTGCGTCCACGCGCTCCGCAACCGCTCCGGCGAGGGCGCCTGAGCTTGGGCGTCGCCGGGGTGGCCAACTAGTTTGCTGCCATGAAGGCCACCCTGGCGCTCGCCCTCCTCGTTGCTCTCGCCGCGAGCTGGACCCCAGCGGCGGAGGGGCGGGCGGGAGATGCGCCCGCCTTCCACGGCCGCGCCGAGCGCATCGACGCCGAGACGCGGGCGCGGATGAGCGGCGTCTCCTGGCATCGCGGCTGCCCGGTCGGCTTCGCCGAGCTGCGCCTGCTCAGCGTCAGCCACTGGGGGTTCGACGGCCGGGTCCATCGCGGCAGGTTGGTCGTCAACCGCGATGCCGCGACAGCGATGCTGAGCGCGATGCGCTCGCTCTACCAGTTGCGCTTCCCGATTCGCCAGATGCGCCTCGTCGATGCCTACGGCGCCGACGATCACCGCAGCATGGCGGCCGACAACACCTCCGCCTTCAACTGCCGCTTCGTGGCGGGAAGCCCCGGCGTCTGGTCCGAACACGCCTACGGCAGGGCGATCGACCTCAACCCGATCGAGAACCCGTACGTGACCGCCTCCGGTTACGTCTCGCCGCCGGCTGGCGCTCCTTTTGCGGACAGGTCACGCCGGCGGCGCGGCATGGTCGGCGCTGGCGCGGTGGAGGCGTTCGCCGCGGCCGGTTGGGAGTGGGGCGGCGACTGGCCCTGGCCGCGGGACTACCAGCACTTCTCGGCGAGCGGGCACTAGTACTAACTCAGCGCGGCAGCGCCTGGCCGCGACGCAGCTGCACCAGCCCCCACAGCGAGACCACGGCCCAGACCGACTCGAGCAGCAGGAAGCCCCACTGGCTTTCCTCCCAGGCGAGCACGGCGAGCACCGCCGAGCCGACCAGGTTGAGGACGAGGTAGGTCCGCGAGTGCTGATCCATGGCGCCGAACTGGGCCGCGGCAAACGCACTCAAGATGAGCAGCGCTCCGACGATCTGTACGAGTTGATCCACCGGGCGAGCTTAGGGGCCGATCTCGACGAAGAGGGCGCAGTCGTCGAGCGTCTCGCACTCACAGGCGCTGGCCGCGGTGAGCCAGTCGCGCATCGTCTCTGCCCGCTCGATCAGCGCCTCGATCTCCGGCAGCTTGCGATCGGCCAGCGATCGCAGCTGATCGTGGGCGGGGGAGCCTCGATCGGTCGACTCGAGCAGGACCCGGATCTCGTCCAGGGAGAAGCCGGCCCGCTTGGCTACGGCGATCGTGCCCAGTCGCTGGATCGCAGCGGCGGTGTAGCGGCGCTGGCCGCCTGCCCGCTCGGGCTCGGGCAGCAGGCCGTTGCGCTCGTAGAAGCGGATCGCCGAGATGTTGAGGCCGGCCTGCTTGGCGACTTCGCCGATGCTGAGGACTGCTTCAGCCACGCGGTTCCTCCTTGACCTAAACCTGGGTTCAGGGTCCAGAGTAGCGACGCACCCGATGAACGAACTGGAGGAACGACGATGGCCGACGAGATTCCCATCGCTTGCTCGCTAAACGCGGGCGAGCTCGAGCAGCGACTTACTGAGATTGCCGCGGTAGGCGCCGCGAGCCTGATCTCGCGTGCCCGTGAGGGCGATCGCCATCTCCTGCGCTTTCGGGCGGATGCAACGACACACCAGCGGCTCGAGGCGATCGTCGCCGCTGAGACGGAGTGCTGCTCGTTGCTCGAGCTCACGCTGAGCGAGGAGACCGGCGAGCTGGTCCTCTCGATTGGTGGGCCCGAGGAGGCTGAGGCGGTCGCGACCGGGCTAGCATCGGCATTCATTGATGAACATCAATGAATTTGCTAGCATCGGTCCCGATGTCTGAGCTACCGGTGATCGATTGCTGCACGCCGCTCGCGGGGTCTTCGCTCGCCGACGATCGCGCCGCCGAGCTGGAGGGTGTGCTGAAGGCGCTCGCCGACCGGCACCGGTTGAAGATCGTCAACCTGCTGTTGCGCGCCGATGGGGAGGCCGTTTGCGTGTGCGAGATCCAGCCGCTGCTCGATCTCTCCCAGGGCACGGTCAGTCATCACCTCAAGCAGCTCGTCGAGGCCGGCTTGATCGAGCGCGAGACCCGCGGCACCTACAGCTACTTCAGCCTCGTCCCCGGCGCGCTGGACTCGGTGCGCGAGGTCTTCACCTCGCCGACCGCCGCCTGCTGCTGAGGCGAGCGTGAGCGTCCGGCCCAGTCTCTTGCGTCGCGCCACCGCGGAGGCGATCGGCACCTTCGCTCTGGTCTTCGCCGGCTGCGGCGCGATCGTCGCCGAGGCGCAGCACCCGGGCACGCTCGGCACGGTCGGGATCGCGCTCGTCTTCGGGCTGATCGTGATGGCGATGGTCTATGCGACCGGGCATCTCTCGGGTGCGCACCTGAACCCAGCCGTGACGGCTGCCTTCGTCTTCACCCGTCACTTCCCGCGCGGCGAGGCACTGGGCTACATCGGCGGGCAGCTCACCGGAGCGCTCGCCGCCGCCGGCCTCCTGGCGGTGATCTGGCCCGGCGACCCGGCGGCGCTCGGCACGACCGTCCCCACCGTCGGCATCGGCAGCGCTCTCGCCTACGAGGCAGTGCTGACCGCCTTCCTGATGTTCGTGATCATGGCCGTGGCGACCGACACGCGGGCGGTTGGCGCCGCGGCGGCGATCGCGATCGGCGGCACGGTCGGGCTCGATGCGCTCTTCGGCGGGCCGATCACCGGCGCCTCGATGAACCCGGCGCGCTCGATCGGGCCGGCCCTCGTCTCCGGAGAGCTTCGGGACCTCTGGATCTACGTCGTCGCGCCGCTCGCCGGTGCAGCGCTCGGCGCTCTCGCCTACAGCGTCATCCGCGGCGAGCATCCCGCTGAGCCGGCGCCGCAGCCGGGGGGCGCCTGATGGCCCGCGTCCTCTTCGTCTGCCTTCACAATGCCGGCCGCTCGCAGATCAGCGAGGCGCTGTTCGACCGCGCCGCCGGAGTCGCTCACGAAGCGCGCTCGGCTGGCACGACGCCGGCCGAGCGGGTCCACCCCGAGGCGGTCGAGGCGATGGCCGAGCTGGGCCTCGACCTCGGCACGCGCCGGCCGCGCAAGCTGACCCGCGAGGACGCCGAGTGGGCTGACGTCGTGGTGACGATGGGCTGCGGGGACGAGTGTCCGTACATCCCCGGCAAGCGCTATCTCGACTGGGATCTGCCCGACCCGAAGGGTCAGTCGCTCGAGGCGGTGCGGGCGACCCGCGAGGAGATCGAGCGACGGGTCAGCGATCTACTCGGCGAACTGGACGCACCGCGCCCCTCGCGTTGAGATAGTTCGTGGCGATGGCTGCCCTCGCGCTCGTTCTCTACGTCGTTTATCTGGCCCTCACCGTCGGCCTGCGCATGCTGATCCAGGCTCGCCAGACTGGCTCGACCGGCTTCCACGGCCTCGCCGGCCGGCCCGGCTCGGCCGAGTGGGTCGCCGGGGTGAGCTTCACGCTCGCGCTCCTGGTTGGCGCCGCCGCGCCGCTGCTCGCCCTGCTCGACCTGGTTGAGCCGGTCGCCGCACTCGACACCACCGCCGTCCACGTCGTCGGACTCGTGCTCGCCGTCGCCGGCATCGGTGCCACCTTCTACGCGCAGGTGGCGATGGGGGCGAGCTGGCGGATCGGCGTCGACGAGGGGGAGCGCACCCAGCTGGTCACCAGTGGCCCCTTCGCGCTCGTCCGCAACCCGATCTTCAGCGCGATGATCCCCACCGCGCTCGGGCTCACCCTGCTGGTGCCCAGCTGGGTCGCCTTCGTCGGCCTGGTCGGCCTTTTCCTTGCCCTCGAGCTGCAGGTGCGGGTGGTCGAGGAGCCCTATCTGCTGCAGGTGCACCGCGACGCGTACGGCAGCTATGCCGCGCGCGTCGGGCGCTTTGCTCCCGGAATCGGCCGGATCACGACTGGTAGCGTCGTCCGATCGGACTGACTGAGCAGCTTCCATGGCGCGGACCCGGCGCTGACCGTCCCGCCCTGGCGTTGCCTCCGGGCCGGATGCCGTTGCGCAGCTCGGGGCAGACCCGCAAGCGCTGGCGTTACGTCGGCTTCTACTCGCCGCGGCTGATGCTCTGCGTGGCCCGGGCCGAGGTCGGCCCGCTCGGCCAGTGCTTCTGGGCGCTCTGGGATCGCGAGGGTGAGCGCAGCTATGCCAACACGCGGCTGCGGCCCGGCAGCAAGGAGGTGCGCATGGAAGGCGACGAGATCGTCATCGAGGCGCGGGAGCTGCGCGCCCGCCTGTCGCTCGGCGACTCAGCGCCGGTCGAGTCGATCTGCCCCAGCGGCTCGGGCTGGGGCTGGACTCGCAAGCGGGCGGGGGTGCCGATCGCCGCCACGGTCGAGACCGCCGACGGCAGCTGGCAGCTCGACGGGTTCGGCGTCGACGACCAGTCGGCCGGCTACCAGCAGCGCCGCACCAGCTGGCTCTGGTCGGCTGGCGTCGGCCGGGCGGTCGACGGCCGGCCGCTTGCCTGGAACCTCGTCGAGGGGATCAACGACCCGCCCACCAGCAGCGAGCGGGCGATCTGGACCGATGGCGCCGCTGCCGAGCCGGCGCCAGTCTCCTTCGACGGGCTGGAGGCGGTGGAATTTGCCGACGGCACCCGGCTCACCTTCACACCCGGGTCCGAGCGATCCCGCGACGACAACTTCCTCGTCTTCCGCTCGAGCTACCGGCATCGCTTTGGCGATTTCTCCGGCTCACTCGGCGGCGTCGAGCTGGCCGAGGGGTTCGGCGTCATGGAGCAGCACGACGCGGTCTGGTAGCCCGCTGTCGTGAGCTACGCGAGCGGGGTGGTCAGTACCACTTGCCCTTCGCGAAGCCGCCAAATGCGATCAGGCCGATCAGCGCCACGATCAGGCCGATCCAGAAGCTCCAGACGATCATCACGACGACGCCGACGATGACGAGGATCCCGCCGAGCGAAAGTCCGGCGCCTGCGCTGCTCTCTCTATTGGTTGCCACTTTCTCTTCCTCCTGGCTGTGTCGCGCTGCGTTGACATAGCCCGTCCCGTGTAGGTCCTACCCGATGCGGGGATTTGGAATCGCCGCGGCTCAGCTGAGCAGCGTGATCAGCCCGTTGACGACGATGGCGAGTGGCGTCGCCGTCATCGAGAGGTTGCGGAAGGAGCGCTGCAGGCCGCCGCGCGCGTGGACGCTCTCGAGCAGGGTAAGGCCGACGACGTGGGCCATGTTGATCAGCGCGATCCCCATCGCGATGAGGATCTGGGCGGCGCCCCCTACCGATTCGGGGCCGGGGCCGGCGGCGGCCAGCACGATTACGACGATCGTGCCGACGATCGCGATCAGGATGCTGGCCAGATCACCCCGGGTAACGCGCGGCAGGTTCGGGGAGAGGCTCAGCTCCTGCTCGGCGCCGGCGCCCATCCTGTGGCCCGGCCCCGCCTCCTCGACGCTGGCCAGGTGAGGCATCTTCTCTCCCTCGTCGTGGCGTACGGCGATCAAGCGCATGGCGGGGCGGAGCTCCTCCCGGGCGCGTTCGAAGAGGCCGTGCTCGAACCAGCGCGCCTGGTCGTCGGTGCGGGCGACGACCAGCACTTCGTCGGCGCCGAACCGCCGCAGGGCGTCCTCGGTGGCGACGAGTGGATCGCTGTCGCCGACCTCGCCCAGCGCCGCGATCCCGGCGCGATTCAGTTCGCGCAGGGATATCTCCAGCCGCCGTCCCGCTTCCTCGGTGGCGGTGTCGACGTCGCCCAGCAGGTGGCGGAAGGCCGTCCGCTCCACCGCAGGCGCGATCACGATCACCTCGGTCGACTCGGTATCGCGGACTTGCTCGCCGAGCCCGCCGATCAACTCGGAGCCGGCCACCGTGTCGGTCACGACGACGAGGACGCGAGTCGGGGCGTATGCGCGGGCAGCCTCCACACTCACCGGTTCCCCGGAAGCATGATGGGCAAACGAGGTCAGCTGGGGGAGGGAAACGCCTCCCTCGCGGCGGCCAGGTGAAGCTCCTGCACCCGGTCGCGCTGCCCCGACGCGCGCTCGGCCAGCTGCCCGAAGTCGAACTCGGCCAGATTGCCTCCGAGCGTGTGTTGCAACGCATCCCACATCTGCATCTTTCCCGTGATGCCGATGAAGAGAAGCTCCAGCTCGACCAACCGGCTGAGCGGGGAGTAGCCACGAAGCTGACCGTTGAGCTTGAGGCGGCCGAGCTTCTCGGAAAGCCAGGCGCCGGCCGGCTTGACCAGCCCGCGGCGGATTCCCAGCAGGTCCATGACCCGTTCGAGAGTCGCCCGGTCGGCCTCGATCTCGGCGCAGATGTCGGCCAGCGGCGCGCCGAACCTGGCGTCATCCTCATTGCTCGCTCGCAGGCGCCGCGCCAGCTCCACGCCCAGGGTCGCGCCAGCGAGATGATCGTTTAGGTAGATGGCCAGCATTCGCTCGGCCTCCTCGTACCCATCACCGGAATCGGCAAATCCCATGCGGCTTCGCGCTGCGGAGTATTTGAGCTTGCGTGGCCGAGTCGATCCGCATAGCGAGTCGCTTCAACGGGCCGCGTGGCAGCGGCAACGGCGGCTACTCGGCGGGCCTGGTGGCCGGCCTGCTCGGCGGCGAGGCGGAGGTCAACCTGAGGCGGCCGGTACCGCTCGACACCGAGCTTCAAGTCGTCCGCGAAGGCGATGACGAGGTGCGAGTTCTCGACGGCGATTCGCTCGTCGTCGAGGGACGGCGCGCCGCGGTCGACATCGACGTGCCGGCGCCGGTCAGCCTCTCCGAGGCGCGTCGAGCCACCGAGCGCTTTCCGGGGCCGCCGGACGAGATCTTCAGCCGCTGCTTCGTCTGCGGCAAGGAGCGCGAGGACTCCTTCGGGGTGTTCGCCGGCGCGGTCGAGGGGCGTCCGCTCGTCGCCACGCCGTGGACGCCGCCGGCGTGGACGGCGGACTCGTCGGCAGGGGTGAGTGCCGAGCACGTCTGGGCGGCACTCGACTGCCCCACCTACTTCGCCGCCTACATGGACGAGGAGCCGGCGGTTAGCTTCCTGGTCCAGTTCACCGCCCGCGTCACCGCCGGTGTGCCCGTCGACACCGAGCACGTCGTGATCGCCTGGCCGATCGAGGTCGAGGGCCGCAAGCGCCGAGCCGGCTCAGCCGTGCTCTCGGCCGATGGCGAGACCCTCGCCGTGGCAAGCGCCCTGCTGGTCGAGCCGAAGGCGGGCTAGCGGCGGCTCAGGCGAGCCGCTTGCGCATAAACACGCGCGAGAAGCCCTGCTCGGCGCGCCGTTCGTACTCGAGATAGCCGATCCGCTCGTAGAGAGCCAGGTTCTCGGTCATCTTCTCGTGCGTGTAGAGATGGATCGCGTCGAAGCCGTTGCGCCGCGCCTCTTCCTCGCCGAGCTCGAGCAGCGCCCGTCCCAGTCCCTCACCCTGTCGCGAGGGGTGGACCGCGACGTTGTCGATCGTGTAGCCCTGCTCGTCGACGGCGAGCACGATCGCGCCGACGAGCACCCCCTCGCTCTCGGCCACGGTCACGTCCCGAGCGCGGATCACCGCCGCGTAGTCCTCGCGCATCGGGCCGGGCGGCATGCCCAGCCGCTCGACGTAGTGGCCGTAGGCGTCGTCGACGAGCCGGGCCAGCGGGACGGCATCCGCCTCCCGAGCGGGTCGCAGCGACCAGTTCCGTGGAGGCGCCATGCCGATCCGGCCGATCCCTACTGCCCGATCACCGGGCGCACCTCGATCGCGCCGCCCAGGCGAGCCGCCGGGATTCGCGTTGCCAGCTCGATCGCCGCGTCGAGGCCGTCGGCCTCGAAGAAGAGGTAGCCGCCGAGCGCCTCCTTGGTCTCGGCAAAGGGCCCGTCGGTGATCAACGTCTGGCCGTCCGCCACCCGCACCGTGGTCGCCGTCTCGGGAGCGTCCATCCGCACGCCAGGGGTGACCCCCGCCGTTTCGTTGATCGCCTGGTACGCGCCATAGACAGCGCCCTTTTCCTCGTCGGAGAGGCGCTCCCACTCCTCCGACGGCGGCGTCGGCGTATCGCCCTGATGGATCAACAGCATGTACTTCATCGCTTCCTCCTTTTGGGGATGGTCGCCTATAGGACGAACGGGGAACGGTGAAATCGACCGTAGAGAGATCGCGGCGTGGAAGTCGATGTCTAAGGGAGGCTGCGGACGAGGCGATGCCCCGCATAGCGCAGGCCCTCGGTGTCGAGCAAGCGCTGCCAGGCGCGCTGGGTGCCGATCTCGGCTGGCTTCTCGTAGAGGCCGGCGCGTTCCTCTTGCCGGGTCAGGGCGGCGAACCGCTTGCGCCGCGGGTCATCGGCGGCGAGGAGCAGCTCCTTGCGGTGCAGGATCGGCGGGTTGGCATGGCGGGAGTAGTCGCGGAAGTCGCAGTGGAGGCGGTCGAGCTTGACCAGGTATCCCGAGCGCAGTGCCGGGTGGGGGTCCTTGTCGAAATCCGGGTACTCGAGGTAGGAGACCGCTGGCCGGTCGAGGTGGAGCTTGATCACCGTGGAGGCCTCGCCGTCGCCGATCAGCCGCCGCGCCGCACCATCGAGGACACGCAGGATCGGTGGCAGCTCGCCCACCGCGTCGGCGTGCAGGTAGAGGGCGCTCGGAAGCCGCTTGCCCACCGTGGAGGCCGCCGCCGCCGCGCGCACTCGGTCCTGGTTGGCCAGCTCGAGCAGCAGCCGGTCGGCCTGTCTGCAGCCGGCCGCGTGGCTGCCGAACAGGTCGCGGATGTCGTAGCGGATCTCGTCGGGAAGGTCCTTGGGCCGTGGCCGTTTGTCGAAGCGGGTGAGGGCGAGGAAGACGAGCAGGTCCTTGGCGCGGGCGTCGCGGAGACGGTCCCAGGGATCCGTCCCAGTCACCCGGCGCACGACGGCGAAGGCGTTGCGCAGCGTGCCGAGCTCCCGCTCGATCGCGGCCCGGTCGACGAGCTCGGAGCCCCGTGGCAGGCGACCGCGCTCGGCGAAGAAATCGAGCAGTGGTCGCAGCAGGTCCTCGTGACGGGTGAGCAGCTCGCGGCTGATCGGCGCGAGGCGACGGCCGCGGCCCACCCGGCGCAGCAGCCACTCCTGCTCGAGGGCCGGGTGGCGGAAGACGTAGAACACCCCGGGCGCCGCCGCCGTCGACTTCACCCCCAGCGTCGCGTCGATCCAGCCGCGCAGCTCGTCCTGGGTGTAGAGCTTCTGGAAGGTCCCGGTCGACGTGCACAGCCCGTCACGGAACGGCACGCCCTCCAGATCGGGGGATTCGGCGCCGAGCCGGCCGCTGACGACCAGCACATGTCGCGCCAGGTCCCATGCCTTGCGCAGCGTCGCCTGTCGCTCCCGCGGATCCTCGATGACGTTTACGACGTAGCCGAGATTGACGACGTCGCTGGGCGCCAGTAGCCCGTCGGGCCGGTGCTGGGGGTCCCATCCCTCGCACTGGATACCGGCGCGGGAGAGGCGCTCCACGTCGCCGCCGCGCCCGCAGCCGTAATCGAGGAACGAGGTCGAGGAGGCATCGATCAGGTGGTCGTCGAGCGCCAGCCGCACCGGCCGCGAAAGCTCGACACGGCGCAGCGCCGTGCGCGCTCTGGCCGCGACCTCAGGCGGTGCTGCTGCCGGCATCGACCGCAGCGGTGCTGAGACCGGCGTCGACCAGATCGCGCACGCCCGAGCCGCGGCGCAGCCGGTCGCCCTCCGACGCTTTGCCGAGCGCCGGGTCGCCGGCCAGATAGCCGACCCCGCGGTGCACGTGCAGCAGCAGCTGACGTTGGACGGTGCGCGCGTTTGGCTGCAGGCCGTCGTCTGCGCAACGCTGCCGCAGCAGGTCGACGTAGAGGTCGGCGAGCCGGCCGGCAAACGTTCGCCACTCGATCTCGATGCCGCCCTCGGTCGGGATCGGCACGTCGGGCGGCCGGGTGGGCTCGGCCAGCGAGCGGCAGAGCGCCCAGCGCCCCAGCTCGTTCCAGTGCTTGAGCCCGGTGCGGCGCTTCAGCGTGATCAGCTGGTCCTTCGCCGCGGGGGAGATGCGGACTGTCTCGATCATGCGGTGGCCAGCTCGAGGTAGCCGTCGAGGATCTTTGTGCGGCCCTTGCCGTCGGTGACGAGCTGCCGCTGCGCCCCGGCGCTTGGCTCGAGCAGCTCATACAGCTCGGTGTCGATCTCGGTGTCGGTCGAGAGCACGATCACCTGGTGGCTGGCGGCGGGGAGGTAGCGCTCGACCACGTGACGGCGGTGGCCGGCGTCGAGCCTGCCGAGTGGCGTGTCGATGACGACCGGCAGGGGCCGGCCCGCCGCCCGGGCCAGCGACCAGAGCAGGGCGAGAGCGGTCAGCTGCCGCTCGCCTGCCGAGAGCGCTCCGGGGCGCAGCTCGCTCCCCGTTGCGTCGCGCAGGGTGACGGCGAAGCTCTCGGGGTCGATCTCGACCGCCTCGATCAGCCGCTGCTTGCGCAGCAGCTGCTGCAGGCACTGCATCGTGTAGTCGGCGATGCGCCCGACGTGGCGCTCGGCGACGCGGGTGCGCAGCAGTCCGAGCGTCGCCTTGGCAAGCTCGGCGTGGCGGGTGACGCGTTGCTGGCGCTCCTTGCCGTCCTCGGCGTCGGCGATGCGGGCCAGCTCGGCGTCGCGCCGGTCCCTCGCCTTGGTGGCCTGGCCTTCGGTGGCGTTGAGGAGCTGACGCTGCTCCTCCAGCTCGGCTGTCAGGCCGTCGAGCTGCTGGCGACTCTTCTCCACCGCGTCGAGCAGCATCTGCACCGAGTCGTCGCTGGGGATCTTGGAGATGCGCCGGTCGATCTCGTCGGTCTTCGCCATCGCCTCGTCGAGGGCGTCGATCACCTGCAGCGCCTGCACGCGCCAGTCGGTCAGGCGCTCACCGCTCACCGCCTCGATCGCGGCGAGGTGGGACTGGGGCTCGAAGCCCGCTTCCTCCTTGGCCTGCTCGGCGCGTTCGCGGCGGTCGCCTTTGAGCAGCGCGGCGAGCTCCTTCGAGGGCTCGAGGCCGAGGCGCTTGGCCTCCTTGAGGATCCAGCGGTCGCGTTTCTCGAGCACCGAGAGAACCCTGCCCTTGTCGCGATGGTGCTCGTGGCGCTCCGCCGTCGAGCTCAGCCCGGCGAGCAGCTCGGGTACCAGCGTCAGCGGTCCCAGCGGGTCGCCGGCCAGCTCGCGCAACTGCTCCCAGATCACGGCTTCGGCCGCCCCCGCCTGCTCCAGGCCGGCTTCGAGCTCGCCGCGCTCGGCGACGAGATCTCCGCCGGTGGCCCGCGAGGCGTTGCGCACCTGCTCGTGCGCTTTCTCTGCCTCGACCAGCTCGCGCTCGAGCTCCTCGACGCGCCGCCGCGCCGTCACCACGATCTCGTCGGTCGCGGTCAGCTGAGCCTGGCGCTTCTCGAGCTCGGCGGAGACCGCGGCGTCGCCGGCGCGCAGAGTCCGTCGCTGCACGGCGACCAGGTCGGTCTGCAGCTGCTCGACGAGATCGAGCCCGAGCAGCGAGCCGACGGCGGTGCGCAGCGAGTCGGCGGCGGACTCGAGGTCGGCCAGCGCCTCGATCTTCTCGCCGTCGAAGAAGAAGAGCCGGGCAACTCCGAGTGGGGCGATCTGCTCGATCGTCTCGTCCCAGCTCTCGCTGAGCTCCTCGTCGTAGGCGTCGGCGACGAAGACGTCGAGCTCCTCGACGCCGCCTCGCGCCTCGCGCCGCCACTTGCGCCGCACGGTGAGGCGCGCGTCGTCGCGCAGGCCGGGAATCGTCAGGCTCAGCTCGAGCAGGGCCTCGTCGCGTTCCTTGTTGATGCTGTCGGCCAGGAAGGCGCCGTAGGAGCGCTGCGGGCCGAGCTCGGAGAGGCTGCGGGCGCCATAGAGGATCTGGAAGAGGGAGCGGATCAGGGTCGTCTTGCCCGAGCCGTTGAGGCCGCCGATCAGGGTCACTGGCCGCCGCTCGCTGTGCGCGAACTCCAGGGTCTGGCGCTCGGCGTAGGGGCCGACACCGTCGAGCGTCAGCTCGTGGAGGATCATGGCTCGGACCTGTTTGCCACGGGCTGGACGAAGTCGCTGGGCAGGTCCTCGTCGGTGCGCTTGCGGTCCCGGCGCCGCAGGGCGAGTTCGAGCGCGTCGTCGGCGTCGTCGTAGAAATGGCGCTCGAGGGTCGCCTCCAGTTCGTCGAGCAGGCCGCGCCGGCGCAGGCTCAGCTTCTGCTGCCGCTCGACGTCGAGCAGGTCGCGGACCAGCTGGTAGTGCAGGTCGGTGTCGCAGAGCTCGCGCAGATCGTCCAGCTCTCCAGCGCCAAGGGGGAGATGGGAATCCAGCGACCCGTCCTCGAACGGCGCTCCCATCGTCTCCTCGTAGATCGCCGGCAGCCGGTCTTCGAACTCGTGCTTCTCGACGACCCAGATGCGGCGGATCTCACGCAGCTCGTCCTCGGTGATCAGCTGCGTGTCGCGCACGTCCTCCGGGGCGTGCTCGCGAATCCAGCGCTGTGCCTTGAGCAGCTCGCGCAGCCACTCTTCGCGTGCCGCCTGCGTGTAGGGGCCGTGGATGAGGCGATCGCCGTGCAGCTGGACCCTGCCGGTGATGCGGCGGAAGTCGCGCAGGTGACGGTCGTCGCTGACGTCGAGGCGGTTGCGCAGCTCCAGCAGCGGCAGCATCCACTCCTTCTCCTCGTCGTTCTGGATCATCGCCGCCATCGACTTGTCCTTCTCGACCAAGGTGCAGGTCCAGCAGCCGAAGCGGCTGTCGCCGCAGCTCGGCGTCGAGGAATCGACCACCAGCGGGCACTCGCCGTCCTCCGAGGCGCCCTGGTACATGCTCAGCAGGTCCTTGTTGTCGTATCCCCACGGGTTGGCCTGCTGCATCAGGTAGGTCCAGACGTCGTCGTTGGACCAGTCCTCGATCGGCGAGTAGACCAGCGAGTTGGGCAGGCTGGCGTTGGGCGAGAGCAGGTCGCGGACGCGCGTCTTTTCCTGGCGCTTCATCGATTTCGCCCGCGCCGAGCTCTCCGCCTTGCGGATCCCGAGCACGAGGATCGCCTCGCCGTGCTCGGCGACCACCTGGCGGATGAAGGCGTTCGAGGGCTTGATCTTCATCCGCTCGGTGCACCAGCGGAACTTGGGCCGGGGCGCCGGGTACCCCTTGCCGATCAGGTTGACCCAGAAGGTCTCCGACACCTTCGGCGTCAGCCGGTTGGTCGTCACCGGCATCTCCAGCTCCCGCGCACGCTCGCTCATCACGTCGAGCGAGCGGCCCACCCAGGCGGCCACCACCGGGTTCTCGACCAGGGTGTCGGTGCTGATCACGTAGACCGGCTTGTGGCGCTGCGCGGGCGCCAGGCCCTCCAGCGCGGTCCAGACCAGCTGCAGCGTGGCGGTCGAGTCCTTGCCGCCGCTGTAGCCGACGACCCACGGCACGTCGTCCTCGGCGTAGAGCTGCTGGGTACGTGCGACGAGCTCGTCGATCGTGCCGGCGAAGCCGGCGGCGGCAAACGCCGAGTCGGTCACGCCGTTCCCTCATGGGCGCACGGCCGAGCCATCGACTCCGACCAAGTCGCTAGCTTCTGGCCATGGCTTCTCGCAGCGCTATCCATCATCCGGATACGAACGTAGAGAACGCACCGGCGGCTGACGACAGCGATCGCCCCGTCTACCTCGACTGTTGTGCGACGACCCCGCTAATTCCGGCTGTTTTCGAGGAGGTCCAGCGCTTTCTCGCGGAGGAGTACGGCAACGAGGGCAGTCGCACTCACGCCTACGGCGCCGCGGCGCGGCGGCGGGTGAATCTGGCCCGCGAGGAGGTTGCGGCGCTCGCCGCCGCCCAGCCGGACGAGGTGATTTTCACAAGCGGGGCCACCGAGGCCAACAACCTCGCGATCCTCGGCCTCGCCGAGGCGCTTGCCGCCACCGGTCGCCGGCATGTAGTCACATCCCAGCTCGAGCACAAGGCGGTGCTGGAGCCGATCGCGCGACTGGAGCAGCAGGGCTTCGAGGTTACGCGCCTCGCCGCAGACGAGTCCGGCCTCGTCGATCCCGACGAGCTGATCGCGGCCGTTCGCGCGGAGACCGGCCTGGTCAGCCTGATGCACGTCAACAACGAGACCGGTGTCGTCCAGCGGATCGCGCGGGTAGCCGACGAACTGCCGCCACAGGTCTACTTCCATACCGACGCCGCCCAAGGTCTCGGCAAGGAGTTCGAGGAGGTCTCCCACCCCCGCATCGACCTGATCAGCGGCTCCGCTCACAAGCTGCATGGCCCCAAGGGCGTGGGCGTCCTCATCACGCGGCGCCGGGAGTACCGTCGCCCGCCCCTAGCGCCGCTGATGGTCGGCGGTGGCCAGGAGCGCGGCCTGCGACCGGGAACGGTCCCGGTCCACCTCGTCGCTGGCTCCGGAACCGCTGCCCGGGCCGCGGTCGAAGAGCGCGACCTGCGCCACAAGCTCAATCGGGCGTTTCGGGAACGAGCGCTCGCCGCGCTACAGCCGCTCGACCCGATCGTCAACGGGGACAACGGGCGGGTGTTGCCGCAGATCCTCAACGTCAGCTTCCCGGGCGTCGACGCCGAAGCCGCGATAGTCGCGACCAAGGATCTCGTCGCAATCTCCAACGGCAGCGCCTGCTCCTCCGACGGCTTCGAGCGCAGTCACGTTCTCACTGCGATGGGCCTCGACGGCTCCCGTATCGACGGCGCTCTGCGCATCTCCTGGTGTCATCTGACTCCTGACCCCGACTGGCCGGGGTTCGTGGAGCGGCTCGCGGCACTCTGCGGCTAAGTGAGCCCACGGTGCTGCGCGACCTCGATCTAAAACGACGATACAGAAGCCACCAGGACCATCTGGTCCGAGATTTCTATGTCCCTTGCCTGGGCGAGTCGATTCGCTATTCCCGGGCCGTGGGGTACTTCTCGAGCGCCGCGCTGAGCACCGCAGCACAGGGTTTGCCCAGCTTCGTGCGCTCGGGAGGGGTCATGCGACTGGTCGCCTCCCCGCAATTGAGCGGCGATGACCTCGAGGCGATCGTGGCCGGCTACGAGCAGCGCGAGCGCGCTCTCACACAAACGATCACTTCTGAGCTCGAGATGGGCTTTCTCGACCCGGTCGACAAGCGACTCGGTTTTCTCGGCTGGTTGATCGCAAAAGGCCGCTTGGACATCAAGCTGGCCGTGGTGCGGCGCGCCGATGGGACGGCCGGCATCTACCACGAGAAGGTAGGGGTCTTCGAAGACGAGGCCGGCGATGCTGTCGCGTTTCTAGGCTCGGCGAACGAGTCGCGGGGAGGGTTGCACTCGAACTTCGAGTCGGTGGTGGTCTTCCGGTCTTGGGTAGCGACCGATGGCGAGGACGTGGCGGCGTTCCAGGCGGACTTCGAGATGCTGTGGGAGGACCGGACGCCGAACCTCGAGGTCTTCGCCTTCCCCGAGGCGGCCAAGCAGGCGCTGATCCGTCTTGCTCCCGAGGAGCTCCCGGAGCGCGATCCCGACGATGCAGAGGGGGATCCGGCAGCGGTAGAAGGCACCGCGGAGGACCGGGGCGTCGAGTCGGACCGGCCGTGTCTACCCGACGGTCTCGATCTGCGGAGCTACCAGCGCGAGGCACTGATCGCCTGGCTCCGTAGCGATGCCCGGGGCATCCTCGAGATGGCCACTGGCACGGGAAAGACGTATACGGCGCTGGCCGCCGCGACGCAGCTCCAGCACCACCTCGAGAGCCAGGGAAAGTCTCTCTTTTGCCTCGTCATCTGTCCGTACCAGCACCTGGTTCGCCAGTGGTCGGAGGCCGCCTCCGAGTTCGGCATTCGCCCGGTCCTCTGCTATCTCTCACGCGATTTCTGGCGAGACGACCTCTCTGATCGCGTTCATGCGATCCGTGCGGAAAAGGCGCCGTTCGCGATGGCGATCGCGACGAACATGACGTTCGCGAGCAAGGCGTTTGGTGAGGTCGCGGATGAATTCCCCAAACACACGCTGATGATCGCCGACGAGGCCCACAACCTCGGCGCTGGAAAGAGTCGGGAGGCGCTGACGGACTCCTACCACTATCGGCTGGCGCTGTCGGCGACGCCCGAGCGTATGTTCGACCCCGAAGGCAATGAGCTGTTGACCGAATACTTCGGTGGAGTCGTGTTCTCCTTCGGTCTCGCGGAGGCGATCGAGGTAGGCGCGCTGACTCCGTATGACTACTACCCCCAGGTGGTGCACCTCGAGGACGAGGAGCTCGACGAGTACCTAGCCCTGACAGCGAAGATCGCAAGGATGAGCTACGCCGGCGAGGGAGCACACGAAGTGGAGGGCCCACTTCTGACGCTGCTCGTCCAACGTTCCAGGGTGCTCGCGAGCGCTCGCGCCAAGCTCGACCGGCTCACGGAGGTGGTTGGGCCCCTGCGCGGCACGACCCACAACCTCTTCTATTGCGGCGATGGAACGGTCGACCACGATACGGGCGAGGGAGAGCGACAGCTGGAGGCGGTCGTCAGGCTGCTGGGAACGCAGCTCGGGATGCGCGTTCAGAGCTATACCCATGAGAACGTCGCCGAGGAGCGGGATGTTCTGCGGGAGCGATTCGCTAGCGGCGATTTGCAGGGGCTAGTGGCGATTCGCTGTCTCGACGAGGGCGTCGACATTCCGGAGACTCGGCGGGCGTTCATCTTGGCAAGCAGCACGAATCCACGCCAATTCGTGCAGCGGCGAGGCCGTGTGCTCCGTCCTGCGGATGGGAAGGACAGCGCCGAGATCTATGACTTCTTGGTCCTGCCACCGCCTGGCTCGGTGGACACCGACCTGTGGCCAACCGAGCGTCGCTTGGTCGAGCGGGAGCTCGAGCGGGTCGCCCTGTTCGCGCGTTTGGCGCGCAATGGGGTACAGGCGCTCGACTCTCTCGCGAGTGTGCGCAAAAGATATGGTCTACTTCACGTTGGCTGAACGGAAGACAGATTCAGGAGACCGCGTTGGCGGGCGGTGGGGTCAGACATCGCCCGAGGCGCAGGCGGTCGTAGCGGAGACCCTCCGTCTGGAGCGAGACAATCTGCACCTGGAGCGTCCGCGCATCCGCAAAGAGCTGGTGCGCTTGATCAAGAACCACGTGCGGTGATCTTCAAGAGCCTCCACCTCAAGAATTTCCGCCAGTACTCGGGCGAGCAGACACTCACTTTCTCCTCGAGCAAGGACCGCAACGTGACTGTTGTATACGGCGCCAACGGAGCTGGCAAGACCGCGTTGCTGAATGCCTTCACTTGGGTCTTGTACGGAACCCACACTCCTGCCTTCGAGCACCCAGACGACCTGATCAACCACGGCGCTTGGGCCGGGGCGAAGCCGGGGGAGGAGGTCGAGGCAAGGGTCACGTTGACCTTCGAGGACGGCGATCAGACCTACACCGTGGAGCGGGTCAGCTCGGCTCGCAAGGACGGAGACGGCAAGCGAATCCCATTGCGCGACGGTGATATGAGCCTTCATTTCATCGACGAGTCGGGTCGGGACCATGTGCGGGAGAACCCCGAACGGGCCGTTCGCCAGATACTGCCCGAGCGGCTGCACAGCTTCTTTTTCTTCGACGGGGAGCGGATCGAGAAGCTCGCGAGCGAGGATGCCTTCAGCGAGATCGAGGACGCGATCAAAACGATTCTTGGACTGGAGATCATCGAGCGCTCGATCCGCCACCTCGACGACGCTGGGCAGGAGCTAGGCGGGGAGGCGGCTGAGGTCGGCTCCGACGAGGACAGGCGGCTCAACGAGGACCTTCGTCAGACCCGTGTAAAGCTCGAGGAGCTGCGCGGCGAGCGCGACCAGATCTCCAACGAGAACCGCGCACGGCGGAGTGAGATCGACAGGATCTACGCTGAGCTGGCAGGCAGGAAGGAGGCGCAGGAGCTCCAGATGCGCCGCGAGGCGCTGGAGGCGGAGCTGCGCCAGGCCGAAGAGGAGATCACCAAGTCGAAGCGGTCGATCGCTGGGGAAATCTCGCGGCGCGGACACCTGGCCTTCATTGAGGGCCTGGCCAACGCGGTCGGCACGAAGGTCGATGAACGTCGCACTCGTGGGGAGATCCCTTCAGAAATCAAGCTGCAGCTGATCCAGGATCTGCTCAGCGAGGGCCAGTGCATCTGCGGCCGCGAGCTCAGCGAGGGAAGTGACCCGTACAGCTGCGTCGAGGACTGGAAGAGTCGGGCCGGGGACGGACAAGCCGAGGATGCTTGGATCGAGGTGGGAGCGCAAGCCCGCTTTGTCTACGGGGATCGTGACCGGTTGTACGAGTATCTGCACGAGACCGCTGGCGAGCTCGAGCGCTATCGAGCACGGAAGCGTTCCATCTCGGAGCAGCTCGATGAGATCAAGGTAAATCTCGGGAGCATCGATTCCGAGGAGATCCGCAAGCTCGAGCAGCACCGCGAGCGACTTGGGGAGGAACTGCACCGTGCGACGATGCGGCTCGGCGGAATCGAGAACGAGCACAAGGCGCTCGAGTCCCAGCGAACCGATATCGAACGGGAACTCGAGAAAGCCGAGGCCAAGAGCGAAAAAGCAAAGCTCGCCAAGCGGCGGGTCGCGGTTGCCCGAGAGGCCCGCACGCTGCTTCAAGAAACCTATGATGGCGTCACTGCAGAGGTTCGCGCAAATCTCGATGGGCGCATCGCCGGAATCTTCGCCGGCACTTCCTATAAGGGTTACGAGGCTCGACTTACCGAGGGCTTTCAGCTTCGGTTGACCAAGTCGGTTGACGGAACTGCGACCGACGTGCCGCGCTCGAGCGGGGAGAGCCAGATCCTCAGCCTCTCCTTCGTGGGCGCGATCGCCGACTACGCTCGCGAGCGCAGCGAAAACCACGCAGGTGGCGATGTCCTGGAGAACTTCTCCGGGGGCATCTACCCAATCGTCATGGACTCTCCGTTCGGCAAGCTCGACACCTCCTATCAGCGGCGGATCGCTGACGTGATTCCCAAATTGGCACCGCAGGTGATCGTGATGGTGTCGAAGTCGCAGGGGCTGGGCGCCGTTCAGGAGGTCCTCTCGCCGCGCGTCGGAAAGCAGATCCTGATCCAGCACAGCACGCCAGACCCGGCTAAGGCGGAGACGATCGAGCTGCCTACTGGTACACACCCCTTTGTCCTGTACGACGGTGGCACCGAGTGGGCGAGGATTGAGGACATATGAGCAGCGGCGACTCCTCCGACCCCCGCGTCTACGTGCCCGCGGACAAAGAGGACGTGCTCAACTTCCTGCACGAGGAGGGGCCCTTCGAAACCCGTGCTGCGGCGCTTACGTTCGCGGCGGCGCTCGGGTACCGCGAAGGTCGCCGTATGCCGTTCGAGAAGTGGGACAAGGACATTCGCTGGGGGATTTTCAAGGAGGAGGGCAAGGCGTTCCTAGCAGACCTGATCTCCGCGGCAGAGTCGAGCGAGATCGCGATCATGCGGGACGAGCGGGGACCGGAGCGTCGGCAGATGTTCGCCGAGTACGCGAACGGCGGGCTGGCGCTGCTGCGCGAGCTCGTTATGGACAAGCCACGGTCTGCAGAGGACGTCATCCTCGAGCTCGTGCTGGTGGCGGAGGCGCCCCGGGACGCGTTGAAGACGGGAACGCTGAGTGCACTCGCGGCGAAGCTCGAAGCCGAAGGCAGCGCTCGTGACGCTGGTCCGGATCAGGACTGAGAACGAAGCCGCACCATAGTGCGCTGGCGACGGAAGCGTCGCGAGAAGGTTTCGGTCCTGCGGTCGATTTCGTCTGCGGTGACCTCCCCCGATGGTGGTCGGTAGCGGCCCCGGGCGTTGATCTCCTTGGCGACCTCCGCGATCTCGACCCAGCCCTCCTTGCCGTTCAGTACAGCGATTACCTCGTCGACGAGGCCGGTCTCCTTGTGCCCTGGCACCGACGGCGTCTCGATCGGTGTTTGCCGAGGGCCGAGTTCCTCGCCGAAGACCTCGATGTTGGGAAAGCGGTCCTGCGGATCCTTGGCAAGCGCCCGCTCGACCGTCGCACATAGGTTGGAGGGGAGTCCGGGTGCCGCGTCGCTCAGACTCGGTACCGGCTGATCGCAGTGGGCCAACGGTACCGTTTCGTCAGCGAAGGGCCGGCGGCCACTGAGCATCTCAAATGCCATCACAGCCAGCGAGTATTGGTCGGTCAGCGGCGTCGAGGGTTGCCATCCCACTGACTCGGGGGCCATGTAAGCCGGCGAACCGGGCGGGAACCTCGTGAGCAGGCTGTCCTCTTCGAGCGCGCGCACGATCCCGAAGTCCGCGAGCTGCGCTGACTCCCACTCCGCGCCCGCTTCCCAAATCAACACGTTGGTCGGCTTTATGTCTCGATGGACGTAGCTGGCCTTGTGGATGAACCGCAGCGCATCGCAGACCTGCCGCAGGAGGGGCACCGCCCGCCTGGGCTCCACCGGTCCCGAGGCGCAAAGGCTGCCGAGGTCCGGGCCCTCGATCAATTGCATCGTGAAATAGAAGCGTCCCTCCTCAATGCCCCCGTCGAAGACGGACACGATGTGGGGATGCTGAGTCATCTCCGCTGCTACCGCGATCTCCTTGAGAAACCGACTGCGCGCGATGGCTTCGTCAGTGCCCGAATCGGCCAGGACCTTCAGCGCAACCGGTCGCTCCAACTGCAGATCGGTCGCTCGATAGACGACCCCCATGCCACCTTTTCCGATTTTGCCTTCGATCCGGTAGCGGCCGGCGAACTCGTGACCTGAGTGCAAGGCGCCGTTGCCCACCCGTTACTCCGTCGCCTCTTCAGCGTCCCACATAGGCCTTGAAGGCTAACCGCCTGCGGGTCGGAAGCGTGCGAAATTGTGCGATCTCGAGCCCGGCTTGTTGATTTAGTGCAGCGATGGCAGATTGCATCGGTGCACGGCGGTACTGGCTGATCTGGGCGGCGGTGACGCCGATCGCCCTATGGGCACTTGTCCGTGCCTTCGGGGTGGAGAGGGGAGGCCTGCTGACCACGGCGATGTTCTTCACCCCATATGTGGCGATCGCGGCGCTGCTCGTCGCCGGCATCGCGGTCGCGCTGCGCAATTGGGCTGCGGCGACGATCGCCGCGCTTGCGACGGTCTGTCTCGCGGCGGCGGTCCTGCCGCGAGCGATCGGCAGCGAAGCCGAGCCGGTTGCGGGCCACGAGACCCTCACTGTGCTTTCGGCCAACGTCTACCTGGGCGATGCCGATCCCGACGCCCTCCTCGCTCTGGTCGACCGCTACCACCCCGACGTGCTCAGCCTCCAGGAGCTGACCCCGTTGTTTGCCAGTGAGCTGCGCCAGGCCGGCATCGGCGAGCGACTGCCGCACTCGCTGCTGATGGCCCGGCCGAAAGGCCATGGCGGCGGCCTCTATGCCCGCTTCCCGCTCGCTGCGCTGCCGCGCCAAACGCACTTCCTCTTCCGCATGCCGCGTGCGGTCATGCGGCTGCCCGATGGCCGACGCGTGCGCCTGGTCGCCGTGCACCCTCAGCCGCCGAACATGAGCGTCGAGCGCTGGCGGGAAGCGCTCGAGAGCCTGCCGGCCCCCGGCGCCGACGCCCCCTGGCTCCTGATTGGCGACTTCAACGCGACCTTCGACCAGGCCGAGTTCCGCGACCTCGTCGACAGCGGCTATCGCGATGCCGGCGAGACGACCGGCAAGGGCCTCGAGCCGACCTGGCCCGGTCCCGACGAGGCTCTCTGGGGGTTGATCACGATCGACCACGTCCTCGCCGACGACCGCCTCGGTGTCGCCGACTATGGAGTCGAGGACCTGACCGGGAGCGACCATCGAGCGGTTCACGCTCAACTGGTACTGCCGTATTCGTATCTATCATCGAGCGCCATGGTGCACCTAGTCCAAGCGGTGAAAACCGTTCACGTGGTTCTCGATGGTGGCTCGTCTGGCATCTCCGGTGCCGAAGCAGCGCTGCTCGGCGCGGGAATTGCCGCGTTTGCATCGATCGTCACCGCGTATCTGAGCCATGTGTGGCAACAGCAAAGGGAGACGGCTCATGACAGCGGCGCCTCTCGCAAAGCGCGATCGGATCGGATCACGAAGCAGCTCAGCGGTCTCTACGGGCCGCTGCGAATGCTGACCAGCCAGAGCGCCGCACTGGCGGAGAAGCTGCGCGAAGGGAAGCCGAATCCAGATAACTGGCACCTTCTCCATCACCTCAAGGAAGTCGCCAGGGATCCCGCCGACCGGGCCATCGCCGTGCAGATCATCGCGATCAACGGCGAAATCGAGCAGCGGATCCTCAACCAAGCTGGCCTGCTCCAAGACGGCACCGTGCCCGATTCCTTCGTCTTGTTTCTCGGCCACTACCGGCAGCTGAAGATCGCCTTCGAGGCCGCTAGCAAGACCCTGGCCGTGCCCCGCGAGATCACCGCGAAGAAGTTCGAGTCCTATCCGCGGGAGTTCGACGACGACGTGAGGCTCGGCTACGAGAGCCTCTGGGCCGAGCGGAAAGGCCTGGGCGTATGAGCCCGACCGAGCCCGATCCCGACTGCGTCTTCTGCGAGGAGCTCGCCCTCGGTAACACGGTTGCGGAGCTTGGGCACGCTGTGGCCCTGCGCGACCGGTTTCCGGTTACAGAGGGCCACACCCTCGTCATCCCGAGATTCCACGTCGCAGACCTGTTCGATCTCCCGGACGAGGCGGTCGGCGATATCTGGCGGCTGCTCAAATCGCTGCGCGAGCAGCTCAATCGAGACGACCCCACGATTCGCGGCTACAACCTCGGCGTCAACAGTGGCGTGGTGGCGGGCCAAACGGTGCCGCACGCCCATGTCCACCTGATACCGCGGCGCAAAGGCGACACCCCCGAACCCCGAGGTGGAGTCCGCGGTGTCATACCTGGGCAGATGAGCTATGCCCCTCGCTGACCGGTTGCCGTTCCGGTAGCTCGAAGTGTCCGTCTGCCGGGCTGCCGATTTGCTCCCATGCGTTGTATGCCATCCCTCTCAGTTCCGCCACGGTTTTCTCGAATTTGGACGGTTCGAACAGCACGAGGACGATTGAGATCCACGTGGGTTTGGCATCGGGCTCGCTGTCGCGACTGAGGTGGCTGACCATCAGGTCGGCGAACTCCCGGTTCCAGTCGTCCGGCTCGATGGCGTTGGGTCCGCTGCCGATCGCAGCGACGCCGATCGACCCGTAGCCCTCTTTGGCGGCTATGTCGAGCGCCTCGGTGAGGCACTCGCGCACGGTTTCGATCTCGGTGTTGCCGCGGCGGCTCAGTGAGGCAACATGGATGATGCCCTCCATCGAGAGATCGCCCGCTTTCGTCAGCCACGCTTGTCCGAGCTGGTAGGGCTTGCCGTCCTGAGCGCGCTGTTCCACCTCTGTGCCGGCGGCGTTCTTGATCGAACGGGCGACCTGAGCCCACATCTGCCCATCGACGTCGTCGTTGCTGATCACAGCGTCGACGTCGAGGCGGGCGATCTCGCCTTCGATGACCCAGAGGTCTCCCCGGCCCTCGTATCCGTAGAGGAACTCGGCCGGATCATTGCCCTCCTCCGAGTCAGGATGCCAGTGCCGGACGCTCGCCCGTTCGGCACTGGCCCGGCGCTCGGCGGCCCACGGCTGGGGAATCCCACAGGATCGGCAGAGGTCGGCCACCGGAGCCAGTATCTCGCCTTCGCACCGCGCACATTCTCGGTCCAGGGGCACCCCGCACTTGGGGCAGTTGGTGGACTCAAAGGTGTATTCCGTATGTAGCGCCACCCGCCCCGACAACCGAGTGCGTGTTACCAGGTCACGCCTTGCGAGCTCGTGGTAATCACACCCCCGAGGACAGACCTGGACCGGTATGCGGTACCCGCCCAGGTCGTCGACGGTCGTGACCGCGACCCTGGCATTCCGGGTCTTTTCCCGTTTCCTGCGCCAACCGCGATACCACTTGATCGGTCGTGGCCACTTCCAGTCGCCACGACTCTTCTCATCCTGGTCCACTAGTTCGTTCTCCACCGACTCGGTCACGAGACGTCCTTCTCGCCGGCGAGCCTGTCCTGGAAAACGATGCGCTTGATCTCCGCGGTGAACTCCGTCCTGGTTACGTTGCGTCGCTGTATCTGACTGAACACGGTCACACGGCCCTGGCGCATCTCGTTGACGGTTTCCCTGGCACGGCGAGACACCTGCAGAACCTGCCGTCGCTCCTCCTTCCGCCGCTGTTTGTTCTTGCTCTTGAGATGGTGCAGGCGGCTGTGGCAAATCAGCGAGCTCTGCTCCAGGCTTGCGTTTCTGCGCTTCTCGCGATGCTCACCAAACTCGTTCGAGAGCGTGTCTTCGGCAGCTTCGAACGCCTTCTTGGCCTTTGAGCCCCTGAGCATGAAGTAGGACTCGGCGAGGGCGAAGGTGACATAGAAGTTCGGCTCGGTCTGAGCGCGACAGATTTCCCTTGCCTGCATGTGGGCCCAGGCCCGCACGTCGTCGGCCTTCTCGAGCTTCTTCCAACGTGAGGAGCCCATGAAGCGGACGACCGAGGCATCGTCGTGAAGGCGGACGGTCGTTGTCGCCTTCGCCTTGCCGTTGCCCTCGGTCTCGACCGAGTGGGTGATGCTGTATTTCGACTTGTCCACCGAGGCCTCGGCCAGCGCTCCGACCCTCTTCGCCTTCGCAATCCGCTTCGCTTTCAGAGGATCGTCGATGCGCTCTGGGTCGTAGGCGATCCAGGCATAGATGTCCGCCCTCGTTCGCGCCACCTCCAAGCTCACGTGCGTTAGGTCATGTTCGTCCTTGCTCTCAGCGACTTCGACTGCGAGCTCGCTCAGTTCGTCGAGCAGCGTGGCGACAGCCTGCAAGCGCTCCCACGGCTCGTCCACGTTTTTTTTCGGGGCAGCGCCAGGCACATCCTCGCCTCGTCTCGCCTTGGCAATTTCGAAGAACCGGGTCTCGGCGATGATGCACTCGAGCTGGAATCGCTCGGTGTCGTCAGCGGAGAGGCCGACCTCGTCTTCGCGGAAGGTACGCACCGCCAGCTCGTAGTCGCCCACCGTGGTGTACATGTAGCCAAGCCAAAAGAGGGTGAAGCGGCGAAGTTCGTCTGAGAGGCGATCCTGAGAGGCTCGCCGCAGAGCGTGAAGCGCTCCCTCGGTGTCGTCGAGGAGGAACTGGTCGATGGCCTTGATGAATTTGGTGTGCTGTGGAAGTTTGATGTTCTGGAGGCTGAGGTAGCCCTCCAGTGAGCGCAGGGAGTCGCCGATGGCATGCAGGTCCCCGCGGTTGCCGGCGTCTTCGACCAGCGACTCGAAGTCAGCGCCACCAAACACTCGATCGAGCAGCGCCTCTGCCCGCTCCTCGATCGCGTCGATTTGCGCTTTTGCCTTCAATTCCATGCTGTGGGTAGCGCCTTCGGTCGCTTCCTTCGCCAGTTCGAGCGTGTCGTTGACCAGCGCCAGGGTCGTTTGACTCTGGTCGAAGAACGAGGCGTAGCTCTGCTCGGTTCGCCGCTGGGACTGTGTCTCGGACCCCACGGTCAACTCGTGAAGCTGGCTGACGCGCCTTTGATCGCGAATGCTGAAGACGATGCCCAGCGAACCGCCAAGCGCCAGGATCGCCACCAGCAGGGCAACCGGGCTCAGAATGATGCGCTGGATGGTTTCGGTCTCGTGAATTTTGTCGTCGAGATTCTCGATCTCGTCGTCTTGATCCCTATTGACCTCCTCCTGCCCTTTTGATTCGGTTGCCGCTGCCGAGATCGGTGTATTCACGGCGAACACCGACACCATCAACACACAAGCGAGGAAGATTCCGACGGCTCTTTTCAGTTTGCTCAGGCTGGCTGGGTTCTTCATTGCTGGGAAGAACCCCGCAATACATTAAGAAATTCCAGTTCATTTCAAACGAGTACCTTTTTCGTACCATGGCTGAAGGGGACATAAGTCGCTGTGGTGCCCGCGGCTGGTGCCGAGCTCGAGCATTTCTGAAGGCGCTGTCGATTTCGCCGTTGCCCGTTCGTCTTTGGGGTAAAGAGGATTAGCGCTGCTGATCCCGCGACAACGAAGGAGGAATGACGATGAGAGTGATGGCGATAGTCAAGGCGTCGAAGGATTCCGAGCAAGGCGTGGTGCCGAAGGAGGAGATGCTCGGGGCGATGGGCGAGTTCAACGAGGAAATGGTCAAGGCCGGGGTGATGCTGGGCGGGGAGGGCCTGCACCCGACCTCGAAGGGCGCTCGGGTCGGCTTCGGCGGCGACGGCGAGCGGACCGTGACCGATGGTCCCTTTGCCGAGACCAAGGAGCTGATCGCCGGCTTTTGGCTGATGCAAGTCGACTCCTTCGAGGAGGCGGTGGAGTGGATGAAGCGCTGCCCCAACCCGCACAACGAGCCGGGCGAGATCGAAATCCGCCAGGTCTTCGAGGCGGACGACTTCGGCGAGGAGCTCACGCCGGAGCTGCGCGAGCAGGAGGAGCGCCTCCGGGCCGAGGTGGAGCAGAAGCAGTAGGCACCAGGTGCCTCAGCCCGCGCTCTTGCGGCCTCCGAAGGCAACGAAGCCGGCTTGCGGCCCGATCGCCGGGTCGTCAAAGCCGGCTTCGAGCCAGCCGCGCAGGTCCTCGCGGCGCGGTGGCAGCGGATGGCCGCTGAAGCTGCCGGCCTTGAAGAGGGCGCGGGCTCGCCGGCTGGCATCGGAGAGGAAGGTCGTGCCGATCAGCTGGCCGCCGGGCTTGAGGCAGCGGGCCATCTCCGCGACCGCCTGCTCGGGCGCGTCGATCATGTGCAGGCCGCTGTAAGAGAGGAAGAGGTCGACCTCGCCGTCGGCGAAGGGAAGCTCGGTCATGTTGGTGCTGAGCAGCTCGACCTGGCGCAGCGATCTCGCCTCGGCGCGGCGGCCGGCCCGCTTCAGCATCTTTGGGGAGAGGTCGCCGGCCAGGTATCGGACGTCCTGCTCGGGGCTGAGGGCGCGAAAGGCGACACCGCCCCCGCAGGGCACGTCGACGATCGTCGCGCCAACCGGCGTTCGCCCGACCGGCTCCATGCTCGCGTAGAGGACCGAGGAGTCGATCCCCCAGACGACCCGGCCGATCAGCTGCATCAGCCGCGGCCGCTCGATGTAGAAGTCGTAGAACGCGCCGAACGGCCCAGCGCAGACGTTCGGCACCTCAGCCATGGCCTCAGTATCGCCGCTTGCGGCGGGCCTCGCGCGTCGCGTAGAGAGCAGGAAGCGCGGCGGCGTCCTTTGGCCTCCCGAGCTTCTCCTTTGAGGCGATCACCTCGTCGAGCGTGAGCACGCGGACAGAGATCTCGCCGAGGGTCAGCTCGATCGTCGCGACGTCCTCGAAGCCGCCGATCGCCGCGGCGTGGGGGACGACGTCCAGCGGGCCGGCCTCGGTGTCGAAATGCTGGGCCTGCCAGCCAAGGAAGTCGGCGCCATCGAGATCGAGCGTGGTGTCCTGGCCCCGGCGGCGAGCGCCCAGTGCCTTGAGCGCCGCGGCGAGGCGATCGGCGTTGTCGAGCTCCCGCCGGGGCATCACGTCGAGGTCGAGGGTGACCGTCGGGTTGCCCTGCAGCCACGCCGCCACCGCGCCGATGACGCAGAACTCGACCTCGTGCTCGACGAGGGTGCGCAGCAGCTTCTCCGGGTCGAGCTCGGTCATAGCTGCTCCCGTGCGGTCTTGTGCAGACGGGCGTAGCGTCGCAGCGCTCGGAGGCGCTCCTCGGGCCTGAGATCGAGGAGAAGCTCGGCCAGCTCGACGTCATGGGGATCGGCCACGATCTCGGCCCCGATCGTCACCCGCCGTCCGCATGCCGCCGCGAGTCGCTGCAGCGTCTCCCACGAGGGCGTCGCGACGCCGCGCTCGTAGCGAGCGACCGCCGGCTGCGAGGTGTCGGCGCGCTGGGCGAGGGCGCGCTGGGAAAGCCCAGCGGCGAGGCGCAGCTTTCGTACGAGTGTCTTCGGGGAGCTCGTGGGTTCGATACCTAATAAGGTATCAGCGTCGAACGCAGGACCTAACAGGCGATTCGCCCCACACCGCGTGCGGCGCCGGGCTGCCAGGCGGCGCCGTAGAGTGCCACTTTCTCGCTTGATCGCACGGTCTTGCGGCAGCTGGCGTCGGCGTTGATCTCAACGATCGCATTGCCGGTGGGGAAGAGCAGCGCGAGGGCCCCAAGGAAGCCGGTGTCCGCCTTGGTCTCGGCGTAGGCGAGGCGCTGCCCGGAGGGGTCCCAGCTGGGCGAGGACTCGATCTTGTCGCTGTTGTACGTCAGGCGCCTTACCTGGGACCCGTCGACGTTCATCGTGTACAGCTCACCGATGTCGTAGTCGTGGTCCTCTTCGGCCTCGATGCGAGTCGGGTCCAGGTAGCCGGCGAAAGCGATCTGCCGCCCATCGGGGGAGATCGCCGCCTCTTCGCCCGGTGCCTCGAGCTCGGTCAATTCTCCGCCATCCATGCGCATCAAGACGATCCTGGGGCCGTTGACCCGATCGTCCCGCTTGGTCATCGCCAACAGGGAGCCATCGGGTGAGAACGACTCGGGCACGTAGTCGAGGCCATTTCGCCAACTGGTCAACCGCTGCGCCTTGCCGCCGTCGAGGTTGACGATCCAGGTCGTCGTGCTCGAGTAGCCGTTGCCCTGCTTCCAGGGTTTGAGTGTCGGCTTCGGAAAGCGAGTCCGCCACCGCGAGAACGCCACGGTCATCCCGTCGGGGGAGATCACGGGGTCGCGTCCGTCCCTGGTTCCTTTGACGAGATGCGGGTGGCCCCCGTCGGCGTCGACGACGTAGATGCCGCTCGTCTTCCCTTTGAGGCCAACAAAGGCGATCATGCCCCCGTCACCTGACCAGCTGGGTCCGAAGACGGGAGACGGAGCAAGCTCAGGACCTACCTCGAGCCTCTGCTTCAGCAGATGCCTCTGCTTTTCGCCGGACGGCCCAAAGGTCGTCAGCGCCACGAACGGCGGCGCCGTCGGTTCAGCTCGTTCGGAGCCCTTCGTCTCGATTAGTTCGATCGTCGCCAGCCGGGGTCCCGTTGGCGCCGACGCCTCAGCGGATGTGGCGAGCAGGCCCAGCGCCAGCAGGCCGACGACGATCGCTCGAGCTGTCCGCAGGGTGTTGGGGAAACTCATGCCTGAGGCGGGACCCTATGAGGTATCAGCGGGGTGGCGGGAGGTGCTTCATGCATGGCGGCAGCGGCGAGGGCCCGTTCAGCTCGGTTGTGGGGCAGGCTCCGCGTCCGCTAGGTCGACGGTGTCCGCGGGGGCGTTCTCGCGCCGGGAGAGCGCCAGGCAGGGCAGGGCAAGAACCGAGATCCCGGCGCCGATCAGGTAGGAGGGCGCGTAGCCCCAAACATCGGCCGCCCGACCGAGCAACGGCTGGGTCCAAACTCCACCGGTGGAGGACATCATCGAGTCGAAGGAGAGGATCGTCGCCCGCTGCCGCGAGGGGATCAGGCCGTTTAGGTAGGTCTGGCGAATTGGCAGCGTGGCGGCGAAGAGCAGCCCCCAGACGACGATCAAGCCGAGCACCGCCCAGAAGCTCTCGACCAGCCCGATCAGTCCCAGCGCCACGACGCTGAGCCCTGCGGTCACGAGCAGCGCCGAGGTGCGGCGGTGAAAGAGGCGGCGGATGCGCGGGGCCGCGATGCCACCGGCGATCTGGGCGCCGGCGACGATCGCCGCGACCAGGCCGGCCACTTGGTAGGCCTGCGGGTCGCCGTAGAGCTCGAGCAGATAGGGCTGCAGGGCGTAGAAGGCGTAGATGCCGACGCCGCCGGTGAACAGCGACTCGACCATCAACCACTTGACCGCCGGGACGCGCCAGCCGTAGTCGACCGAGTTGGCGGCGATCTTGCGCATCTCGGCCAGCGCCCGCCCGCCCTTCTCGGGCTTGAAGCCCACGTCATGCATGAGCCGGAAGGCGAGCCCGAACATGACGATCAGGACGAGGCCGCGGAGCACGAAGGGCACGCCCAGACTGGTCTGCCGGGCGATGAAGCCGCCCGCGACCGAGCCGATCAGCATCGCCGCGCCGGTGACGATCTGGCCGCGGCCGAAGACCGTCTCCAGCTCACCCGTGAAGCCGGTCGCGGTCAGCGCGTCGACCAGCCAGGCCTCGACGGCGCCGGAGAAGAAGGTGAAGCCGAGGCCGAGCAGCATCGAGGCGATCGCCCACTCCCAGAGCGGTGCCCCGACCTGCCAGAGGAGGACGTAGAGAAAGGTCGATGCCATCAGCGTCAGCGTGCCGAGCAGGTAGGAGACACGACGCCCGATCGTGTCGGCGACGATCCCCGTCGGCACCTCGAACAGCACCATCCCGGCGGTGAAGAAGGCGTTCGCCGCGAACGCTTCCAGGTTCGAGAGCCCGGCATCGAGTAGGAAGATCGTGTTGATCCCCCAGATCAACGAGGCCGCCAGCGTGTTGCCGAGCAGCAGGGTCAGGTAGGTGCGCTGGATCGAGCGGGGCGTCGGCATCGGCTGACGTCCAGGTACCCGATGGCTAGAGCTGCGGACCGCGTTCCTGTGACTTCAAACGCTCGAGCGCGCCGTAGAGGGCAAGGCCGACGAGCGGGAAGACGATGTCGGCGTAGAGCACGGGGCCGGTGTTGTCGGGATCGTGGTTGTCGTTGACCACCTCTTGGTGGATGTGGCCGAAGGCGTCGCCCCATAGCGAGACCGTGGCGACGATCAGGATCGCCAGCCAGTAGCGATCGCGGAAGCGGACGCAGAGCAGGGCAGCGAGGCCGAGCGCGAGGTCGCCGAAGCCGACCTCGGTCTGGAAGCCGCCGTCGCCGCGGCTGAAGCCGATTTCCTTGGCGATGCTGGCGCCGTCGAAGAGGTGGAAGAGGCCGCCGACGACACCGGCCACGCCGATCGTGACGACGATCCACCAGAGCAGGACGATCTCGATAACCCGCTCGGGCGCCCGCTCCTCCGGGTGTCGCCAGAGATGAATACCGGCTCCGAGTAGCGCCACCAGCGCGTAGAGGGCATAGATCATCCGGCGCGCGATCTTTCCACCCAGCCGAAGGCCAGGCAACCGGGCTCATACCCTCGGCCAGTCAGGCCAGGCGCAGCAGTAGGAAAACCGCAAAGGCGAGGAGCATGGCGCCGAGCGACCAGGCCCAGATCCGAGCGTAGGCACCGGCCAGACCGTAGTCGCGGGGCTTACGCCCCGCTGCCTCTTCCAGGTACGTGGCGTTGGCGGTCTCAGTCCAGTCTTCTTGCTCGACCTCGACCATCGTCCCGGCGAGCAGGGCACGCGCCTGCTCATTGCCGTCTGACCGTACTTCGCTCAGGCCGGCTGGTCCAGGAAGCGCAGGACCGCCAGCACGCGGCGGTGATCCTCGCTGCTGGCGCCGAGCTCGAGCTTGGCGAGCACCAGGACCGAGACCTCGGGAGTAACGGCTCGAAGCGTGCATTTCAAAGGGCGGCACCCGGGGCGAAGTGCGCAGCTCGTGGCCTTGAGTGACTCAGATGAAGCGGCCACGCAATGGCACCTTGCTAATATTGTCCGACAAAATTATTGGCACGCCGATGTCCCTCGAGTGGGCTCGCTCGGTGACCAAGCACCGGATATCCCGTGAACGCTCTCGCTACGTCATCGAACACTGCGGTTTGCATTTCAAGCAGGAGCCGTCCGTCGGCGCGTTGGCGGGAGCCAGCCCGCGACTCGCTTTTCTCGGCGATGACGCGGCGGGGATTGCGTTGGAGGTGATGGCGGTCGAGCTCAAGGACAAGAGCCTGCTGGTGATCCACTCAATGCCGCTGCGCGACCGCCATCGCAAACAGTATGAGGAGGCGAAGAAATGGCAACGGTGAAAAAGACGGACAACACGAATTTCAGGACGAGCTCCGGTGATGAGATCACCCCAGAGATCGCAGACGCTCTCGCGGCTGAGGCCGAGCGCGGTTATGACCTCTCGAAGGCGAAGCGCCAGCGGGTCGGTCGTCCCTCGCTTGCCGCGCAGGGCGCTTCTCCGCGATTGAGCTTCCGTACCACCCCCGACCTCTATCGCGCGGCTCAGAAGCGGGCCAAAGAGGAAGGCCGCTCAGTCAGCGACCTGGCCCGCGAGGCAGTCGCCCGGTACGTGAATTCATAGAACTGCGATCCGGGCTAGTGACGGCCGGTGTTTCGTAGCGGCGAGTTTTCAGTTTCGACACTCCCAGGTCTTGTTGCGTTATGGCGAGACGCCGAGGATCGCCAGATGACTCCAAGAAAAAGACACGGCCAGGTGATCCAGCACGACACGCCCGAATGGGATCCGCTCCTCAAGCTGCTTGCCGAATATCTCGTCGCCGACTTCATGTGGATGCATGAGGTCGAGATGAAAGACGGGACTCGTCTGCAGGCCTACAAGAACAGAGAAACCAAGCGCTATCTCCATCTCACCTCCGATGGACGCGCTTTCGAGTACTGCGGAGAAGACAAATACCGCGAAGTCGAGATCACGCTCGAGTTGATGGAGCGGGTGCTTGCCTCCGACAGACTCCGGCCATGCCACGAGTGGGATTGCGAGTAACACCGAGGAGTTACACTGTGATCACGATGCCTTCCAAGCACCCGCGAATTGCTGTCACCGCTGATCCTGAGTTGGGGGAGGCGCTTGCCCGCGTGCGCGCCGCCACCGGCACTCACGAGGCCGATGCGACGCTGCTGCGACGTCTCGCGGTCGAGGGGGCAGAGGCCGAACTCGAGGCGGGGCGCAACAGGCGCGCCGCCGCAGAGGCACTGTTCGAGGCGATGGACGACGGGGGATTCGACCTCGACCTCGCTGCGGTTGATCGCTTGAACGCTCCGCCCACGGCCTGATGTCCGCCCCCCGGCTTTGGGACGGGACCGGCCCAGTGCTTGCGGATACCTCCGCCTGGATGCAGGCTCGCCGTGATCCGAAGGCACGCAGCTTGCTGCTGGGCGCGGTCGAGCGTGGCGATGTCTGTTGGTGCTGGCCGGTGCGCTACGAGCTGATGCTTGATGCCCGGGGGTCCGAAAGAATCGCTGCCGTCGAGCGCACGCTGGAGGGCTTGCGCGAGATCCCCGTTGACCGCGGCGTCCAGCGCGCGGTCCTGGCAACGATGCGCGAGCTGGCAGCGGCAGGCTCCCACGGCGCCCATCGCTATCCCCTCACCGATCTCGCGGTTGCAGTGGCCGCCCAAGGCGCGGGCGTCGACATCCTGCATTTCGACCAACACCTCGAGCGTCTCGGAGATCACCTTGACCTCGCGGCCCACTGGATTTCGGGACCCGCTGCGCTCCGGCGTTAGGTTGGAGTGCGGTCATGTGGGTCCAGCGGACGATCCGGCTCCAGGCGCAGCCGCGCGGCTTTCACCTGGTCACTGCGGAAGTGCTCGATGCGCTTCCCGAGCTGGGGGAGATCTCGATTGGGATCCTCCATCTGCTGATCCAGCACACCTCGGCCTCGTTGGCCTTGAGCGAGAACGCCTCGCCGGAGGTGCGGCGTGACTTCGAGGCCTGGTTCGATCGCGCGGTGCCGGAAGGCGCCCCGTACTGGACACACACCCTGGAGGGCGACGACGACATGCCCGCACACATCAAGGCGGCGCTGCTGGGCCCGTCGCTGACATTGCCGCTGCGCGACGGATGCCTCGCGCTCGGCACCTGGCAGGGCATCTACCTCTGCGAGCACCGCGATCGCGGCGGGCCGCGCTCCCTGGTCGCCACCGCCTGGGGCGAGCCGGCTTAAGCGAAACAAGCTGGTTACACGGCGGTCTCATCTCCTTCACAAGTCGTCGTCATGTGCGCCATACGGTGCGACCGCCGCCGGCACCAAGGCGTGGCGGAGATGCCGAACAGGGAGCCTCGATGACCATTTCCGCCGCACACACCTCTGCCCGCCCGCGCGGCCTCCGCGCTCTCGCGATCGCGTTCGTCGTCGCGGCCGCCGCGTTCTTGGCGCAGACGGTCCTGGCCGCGCCCGCCGAGGCGCTCACCGGCGTCGACCTGGCGACCTACAAACGAGTTGGCCGCCACGACCTGCCGGAGCCGACCCGCACCGTGCCGCCGGCCGGCAACCTGCTCGGGCAGGAGGCGTCGGGGGTCACCTACGACTGGGACACGGACAGCCTCTTCATCGTCGGTGACGGCGGTACCTCGGTCACGCAGGTCAGCAAGACCGGCGCGCTGATCGACACGATGACTCTGGCTACCGGCAGCAGCCCGCAGGGCACGACCTTCTATGACACCGAGGGCATCGCATACATCGGCGACGGGAAATTCGTCATGACCGAGGAGCGCGATCGCCAGCTCGTCCGCTTCACCTACGCGGCGGGCACGACGCTCACCCGCGACGACGTCGACACGGTCAAGCTCGGCACCTCGATCGGCAACGTCGGGCTCGAGGGCCTCACCAATGACCCGACCAGCGGCGGCTTCGTCGTCGTCAAGGAGGCCGAACCGACGAGCATCTTCCAGACCGGCATCGACTGGGACGCGGAGACGGCGACGAACGGCTCGCCGGCGGCCACCGGGTCCACCGACCTCTTCGATCCGGCCCTCGCCGGCCTCGGCGACTTCTCCGACGTGTTCGCGTTGTCGAACCTCTCGACGCTGAGCGGGACGGAAACGAGCAACCTGCTGGTTCTCAGCCAGGAATCGGGCAAGATCGTCAACGTCGACCGGGCCGGCAACGTCTCGAGCTCGCTGACCCTCGTCAACGATTCCGGCAACCCGCTCTCGATCCCGGAGCAGACGCATGAGGGCCTGACGATGGACGACGACGGCAACCTCTACGTCGTCAGCGAGAGCGGCGGTGGCGACGCCGACCATCCACAGCTCTGGGTCTACGAGCCCTCGACGGAGCCCAACCAGGCGCCGACGGGCGTGGCCTTCACCGACCAGACGACCTCATTGGCCGAGAACAGCAGCACCGCAACGCGGGTCAAGCTCGCTGAAGTCGAGGTTGCCGACGACGGCCTCGGCGAAAACGTGCTGAGCGTGACCGGCGCCGACGCGAGCTTCTTCGAAGTCGACAGCAACGGGCTCTACCTGAAGGCGGGGACGACGCTCAACCGCGCGACGAAGAGCGCCTACACGGTCAGCGTCGCCGTCGACGACGCGTCAGTCGGCGCCAGCCCGGACGCGACCAGCGCCCCCTTCACACTGGCGATCACCGCCGTCTCCGGCGGCAGCGGCACAGCTGCGGTCGCGGTCACCGAGGTCTCGCCCTGGAGCAGCGGCAACAGTCCCTACACGGCGGACTGGTGGGAGTTGACCAACACGGGGACGACGACCCTCGACCTGACCGGTTGGAAGGTCGATGACGAATCGAACCTGCTTGCGAGCGCGGTGGCCCTGAACGGCGTGTCGAGCCTGACCCCCGGGCAGTCGGCGATCTTCGTCGAAGGCGACGCGACGAAGGCCGATGCCTTCACAACCGCCTGGTTCGGCAGCAGCGTGCCGCCCGGCTTCCAGATCGGCACCTACGGCGGCTCCGGTATCGGGCTCAGCACCGGTGGTGACCAGGTCAACGTCTTCGACGGGGGCGGCACCCACGTGGCCGGCGTCGCTTTCGGCAACTCGACCAGCGGCCAGACCTTCGACAACTCCGCCGCCCTCGGCACCGCGACCGGGCCGGCGCCGCCGATCACGCTCCTCAGCGTCGCCGGCGTCAACGGCGCCTTCACGATTGGCGGCGAGACCGGCTCACCCGGCACGGCGACGGTGCCGACTCCGGTCGTCGTCTCCGAGGTGGCGCCGTGGGGCAGCAGCGACCTGACCTACGCCGCCGACTGGTGGGAGCTGACGAACAACTCCGGCGTGACGATCGACCTGACCGGCTGGAAGATCGACGACGAATCGAACGCCTTTGGGAACGCGGCGGCGCTGAGCGGTGTGAGCACCCTCGCGCCCGGCCAGTCGGCGATCTTCCTCGAGGGTGACGCGACGAAGGCCGCCGCGTTCACGACCTTCTGGTTCGGCTCGAGCGTGCCGCCCGGCTTTCAGATCGGCACCTACAGCGGCGCCAGCATCGGGCTCAGCAACGGTGGCGATGCGGTGAACATCTTCAACGCCGACGGCAACCATCTGACCGGGGTCAAATTCGGCGCCGCGGTCACCAACGTCTCGTTCGACAACGCCGCTGGGCTGGGCAGCTTCGCGCCGCCGCTGCCGACGATCTCGACCGCGAGCGTCGTCGGCGTCAACGGCGCCTTCGTTGCCCACGACGAGACCGGCTCGCCGGGGACGATCACCGCGCCACCGCCGGTCGGGCCGTTGCTTTCCGCCGACACGCCGACCTTCCCGGCGCAGCCGGTCGGCACGATCGGGCCAGGGCAATGGGTGACGGTGACCAACACCGGCGACGCCGACGTGAACATCACGCGCGTGGTCATCAACGAGACGGACGAGGCATCCGCCGGCGACTTTCTGCTCACTTCCGATCACTGCACCGACGAGACGCTCGTCCCGGCAGAGACCTGCCGCGTGCAGATCCGTTTCGCTCCCGGACGGGAAAACGCGAGCTCGAGCGCCAACCTGACGATCAGCTCGAACGTGCCGGACAGCCCGACGCTCGTAGCGCTTTCCGCCACGAGCACCGGTTTGCCGGTAGGACCCACGGGACCGCAGGGGCCGCAGGGACCAACCGGGCCACAAGGACCCGCCGGTCCGGCTGGGCCAGGCGGACCGACAGGACCAACGGGACAGCAGGGACCGAGCGGACCAACGGGACCGCAGGGGCCGGCCGGGCCAAAAGGCTCGCAGGGCCCGAACGGCAAAGACGGCGACCGGGGGCCCAAGGGCGACACCGGCCCCCGCGGACCACAGGGCAAGGACGGCAAGGATGGAAAGGACGGCACATTCCACTTCTCTGCCAACCAGTCCACCCTGTCGGCGCGCCGCGGGCAGACGGTCAGTCTGTCGCTCCGCCTCGCCAACAAGACCACGGCATCGTCCCCCCGGTCGACCGCGACCGTTTCAGGGCCCAGCGCACTGCGCTTGGGCGGCTCCGGGTCGATCAAGATCGCTCCGCTGAAGGCAGGTGCGGACCGCACCGTGCAGCTGCCCCTGGAGGTCGGCCGCAAAGCCGAGCTCGGCCGGCACAAGCTGAAGGTGGAGCTGGAGATCGGCGACCGAACCGCCACCCGCACGGTCACGGTTCTGGTGACGCGGTAGGGGTCAGCGGCGTTTGAACGCCAGCAATGTCCTCGCCTCTATGCGGGCGTAGGGAGCGCCGGGATGTGCCGCATCCCAGTCGAAGTCGTAGCTCTCGCGCGCGTAGTCGGCGAATCCACCGGCCTCCGGCCCTCGCGGGTCGGTCTCGATCGCCTCTCCGTGGGCGAGGACGAGAAAGGTCTCCAGGCCACGCGTGATCGCCGCGCTCACCGCCGGGTTCGAGCGGATGTTGCGGAAGCGGAACGAGTGCGGCGAGGAGCCGAACCAGAAGCGGCCGCGAAAGAAGAACCCGTCGACGGGCGCCACCCGCGGCTCACCGCGGGGATTGACGGTCGCGAGATCGAGAACCTGCACCCCGGCCAGCTCCTCGACCAGGCCCTGGGCGTCGAGCCGCGACTCCTCACCCCAGATCCCGCGAAGGTGCGCACCGGCGCGCTCGTAGCTCCTGTCGAGTAGGCCTTGCAGTTCCTCCAACTCGGCAGCGGTCTCGTACATCGCCGGTCCCTGCCTACTGTAGTGCGGCCGATTCCTTGAGCTGTCGGACCGCTGCCCAGTCGGACACCGCTTCTTCTAGCCTCATGGCGTGAGCTCGAGCGAGCCGGCGGTTCTGGCTGTCACGAACCTGCGCAAGGCCTATCGGGGGCAGGAGGCGCTGGCGGGGGTGGACCTGCGGATTGGCCCCGGCGAGGTCGTCGGCCTGCTCGGCCCCAACGGCGCCGGCAAGTCGACCCTGACCAAGATCGCCTGCGGGCTGGTGCGCCCCAGCGGCGGCCAGGTCGAGGTACTCGGTGAGCGCGCGGGCTCGCCGCCGGCGCGCGCGGTGCTGGGCTACCTGGCCGAGCTGTTCCGCTTCCCCGGCTGGTGCACGGCGAGCGAGCTGCTGCGGCTGCACCAGCGCCTGGCCGGCTCCGGCGGCGGCGCCAGCGAGCGCCGCGAGCTGCTTGAGCTGGTCGGCCTCGAGGAGGCCGCCGAGAAGCGGGTGGAAGCGATGTCGAAGGGGATGCAGCAGCGCCTTGGCATCGCCCAGGCGCTGGTCGGCTCGCCGCGCCTGCTGCTGCTCGACGAGCCGACCAGCGCGCTCGACCCGGTCGGCCGCCGGATCGTCCGTCAACTGCTGCAGGAGGTACGCGGGCGCGGCGTCTCCGTGCTGCTCAACTCGCACCTGCTCAGCGAGGTGGAGATGGTCTGCGACAGGGTCGCGATCATCGCCCACGGCAGGCTCGTCAGGGCCGGGACGGCGGCCGAGCTGGCGGGCGCCGGGGCAGTGGAGGTGGAGCTGGAGTCGGGCCTGCGCGTATTCGAGGGAGCGGCGCGGGCCGACGCGCCGCGGATCGTCGCCGAGCTGGTCGCCGCCGGCGAGCGCGTCTACCGGGTCGAGGTCCGCCACAGCTCGCTGGAAGACGTCTACCTCGACGCCGTCGGGGGTGAGACCGGGTGAACGTCTCGACGCTGACCTCCGTCGCCACAGTGGTCGGGCTCTCGATCCAGGAGGGAGTCCGCCGCCGGGTCTTCCTCGCCGTGCTCGTCCTCACCGTCGGCTTTCTGACGCTCTACGGGCTCGGCGCCCACTTCGCCTTCCGCGACGTCGACCAGTTCGCCGGCGGCGGTATCGACATCCTCGACCCGCGGGCCTTCACCGGCGCCACTCTGCTCGGCCTGGCGATGTTCGCGACCCTCTTCCTCGGCGCCGTCCTGGCCGTCTTCCTGACCTTGGGGGTGGTGCGCGGGGACGCCGAGAGCGGCCTGCTGCAGCCGATCGTGGTGCGCCCGATCGGCCGCACCACCCTGCTGCTCGCCCGCTTCGCGGGGGCGGCGCTGCTTTCCGCCGCCTACGTCGTCGCGGTCTATCTCGCCGCGCTGGCGATCACGAAGCTGGCCGGGGACTGGTCGCCCGACCACCTCGTCGGCCCGGCGCTGGCGCTGGCGCTCGGCGTCGCGATCATCGCCGCCCTCTCCCTGCTGGCCTCGACGGTCCTCAGCGTCACCGCCCAGGGAATCGTCGTCTTCATGGTCTTCGGCGGCGGGCTGATCGCCGGTCTCCTCGCCCAGATCGGCAATGCGATCAACTCCGACTCGCTGCACACGATCGGCCGCGTCGCCAGCTGGGCGCTGCCCTTCGAGGGCCTCTACGCCGCCGGGCTGCACGCCCTCATCTCCGAGACCTCCGGGCTGACTGGGGTGATCCTGCAGCTCGGCCCGTTCGGAGGCTCCGAGGCAGCCGGCCCGCAGCTGATCGCCTGGGCCGTCGTCTACCTCGTCGGGGTGCTGGCCCTCGCCGCACTGGTCTTCTCGCGGCGCGACCTCTGAATCCCAGAAGCAGGCGATTTGCGGCCTCAGGCTTGCTTTGCGCTCTCGCGGGTAGCCGAGCAAGGCGGGCTGCCGGCCCGGGTCCCAGCGGCTTTCACCGGCTTCCAAGACGCCGGTTCCCGCTCGGGTATGAAGACCAACCGCCCTTCGGTGGCGAGGCGTCCGGGTCGGCGGCATCAACGCTGAAAGGAGCAGACATGCCCCCTCGCGGAGTGAAAAAAGGCACCAAAAGAGCGCGTCAGTACGAGGACATCAAGAAGAGCGAGAAGCAGGCCGGCCGCTCGGAGGGCCGCGCCGAGGAGATCGCCGCACGCGCCGTCAACAAGGAAAAGGCGCGGTCCGGAGAATCGAAAACTTCCTCGCGCAGCTCAAAGCGCAGCAGCTCGGCCAGTAGCCGCGGTGGCAAGCGCTCGGGCAGCGGACCCGGCGGCCGTACCCGCGAACAGCTCTACAACGACGCCAAGAAGATGGGAATCGAAGGACGCTCGAAGATGAGCAAGTCCCAGCTTCAGCGCGCGGTGGCTGGCGCGGAAGGTTGAGAAGATCTCCGGCGGACGTCGTCCCGCCGAAGCATCAGCTCCGCCCTCCTCGGTCCGCCGCCCGAAGACCGTTTGCGTCGCGTCGGCAGCTAATCCCGCTCTACTCGTCTGGCGGGATCACCTGATCGGCCTCGCCGTGCTCGACCGTTTCCCGGTCCTCGGCGTCGCGCACGTCACGGTCGGGAAAGCGATGCTGATCGCCGTGTGCGGCGATGTCCTCCAGCGCCCGCTCGGCCTGCTCGAAGCCCTCGGCCTCACCCTGGCCCGCCTCTTCGAGCGGCTCTCGGGCCGGGTCGTCGGATAGCGGCGTTACCTCGCCGCCGATCCGCCGCGCTTCGGCTTCCGCGGCTTGGGTCTCGCGCTCGTCCCTCTCGTTGGTCTCCTTCGGTTTCTCGGTCATGCGGCTCCGTTACCCGTTTGGAAAGCAGTCAAGCGCGCGCTATCGGAAGTCGCGCTGCGCGAAGCCAGGCCGCCGAACCGTGTAGGCGATTTAGGCGATTGCCTAGCGGGGTAGTCGTGGCGGTATGGCAGTCCTCCGAACGGTTGACAAGAAGAAGATCGAGATCGAGGTCGGCGGCGCGAAGCTCGAAGAGGAAATCAGCCACGTCGCCGCAAGCGAAGTCCCGATGGTGAAGCTGAAGCGCGCGGGCAAAGACGAGTTCGTCTGGGTCAACGCTCGGCACATCGTCTCTTTCGAGGACGACGACTCTGCTTGACTATGCGACTCGGCTACACGCTCTCCAGCGAGGAGTTCGACGCTCCTTCGCTCGTCGCACAGGCCGAGCGTGCCGAGCAGGTGGGGTTTGCCTTCGCCTCGATCTCCGACCACTTCCACCCCTGGATCGACGAGCAGGGTGAGAGCCCGTTCGTCTGGGGGACTCTGGGAGCGATCTCGCAGCGCACCGAGCTGATCGAGCTGATCACCGGCGTCACCTGCCCGACGTTCCGCATTCACCCGGCGATCGTCGCCCAGGCCGCAGCCACCGCCGCGAGCCTCCTGCCGGGCCGCTTCTCACTCGGTGTCGGCAGCGGCGAGAACCTCAACGAGCACATCGTCGGCGCTGGCTGGCCGGGGGTGGTGGTGCGCCAGGAGCGCCTCGAGGAGGCGATCGAGGTGATCCGCAAGCTCTGGGAGGGGAAGCTGAGCAGCCACCGCGGCAAGCACTTCACGGTCGAAAACGCCCGGATCTACTCCCTGCCCGACGAGCCACCACCACTGCTTGTCGCGGTGGCTGGAGAGAGGTCCGTCGAGATCGCCGCCCGTGCGGGCGACGGGTTGATCGGAACGGCCCCGGTCGCCGAGTCGCTTGAGCAGTTCCGATCCGAAGGGGGTGAGGACAAGCCCACCTACGGCCAGATGCACGTCTGCTGGGCCGAGGACGAGGAGGCGGCGAAGCAGTTGGCGTTGAAGCAGTGGCCCAACGGCGCGATCAGCGGCAACCATTTCCTTGAGCTGCCGCTGCCGGCGCACTTCGAAGAGGCGATCGAGGTACTGGACACCGACGACATCGCCGAGAGCGTCGTCTGCGGTCCAGATCCCGAGCGACACCGAGCGGCGATCCAGGAGTACGTCGACGCCGGCTATGACCACGTCTACGTCCATCAGATCGGTCCCGACCAAGATGGCTTCTTCGACTTCTACGAGCGCGAGGTTCTCCCGAGCTTCGAGTGAACGGACGGCCCCTGCGCCGCTCCATCCGGCGCACGCGCAACCATCGGTCCATCTGGCAAGTGACTGTTCATTGCTCCGACTGCGCCGAGGAATCGGAGTTCGTCGTCGCGGATCTCGATGACGTCGAGCGCGAGGTCTGCCAGTGCGGCTACAGCTTCGTGGTGCTCTCGGTGGCGAGTTTCGAGCCTGTATACGCGGAAGAGGGTGAGCTCGTCGAGCTCACCCCGCGAAGCGACCTCTCGCTGGCCGCCTAGCCGAGCCTCTCCTTTTCGCCGTGCTGTTCTGAGCCTTGTTTTCGAGCAGCTCCGCCTGGGTAAAACGCTGCCACATGCTGAGGGAGGGGAAAGTGGGAGTGCAGGTGCCGAGCGCGCGAACGGCACCTTCTCTTGAGCGCACGGTCGAGGCTCTGCGGACGATCCGCAGTCGTCCACGCGCTCCGCAGGCGCGAAGGCTCTCGTCGTCGTTGATGGCGAGATCCCTTGGCGCCCCCCTTGCGGAGCGGCACGTTTCCCGCTGATTCACGGGGGTACAGACGCCTAGAGGCCTAAGGGAGCGGCCCCGGCCACCGCTCACTCCTCGCCAATCCGAAACTCCAGAACTTAGGAAGGCGAGAAAAGATGAAGGTAGTTGTCACTGGCGCGACGGGAAACGTCGGCACCAGCACTGTCCAGGCTTTGAGCGAGAGCCTGGAGATCGACGAGATTGTCGGCTTGGCTCGGCGCGAGCCGACCTGGACGCCGCCGAAGACAACCTGGGTCGAGGCCAACGTCTTTGGCTCCGACCTCATTGCTGCCTTCGAGGGCGCCGACGCGGTCATTCACCTGGCCTGGGCGATCCAGCCCTCGCGGGACGCGGAGACCCTGGAGCGGGTCAACGTCGAGGGCAGCCGGAACGTATTCGACGCCGTGGCCGCGGCCGGCGTGCCGAGGCTCGTCCACGCCTCCTCGGTCGGCGCCTATTCACGCGGCCCCAAGGACCGCGAGGTCGACGAGAGCTGGCCCACTGAGGGCACCCCGACCTCGTTCTACTCGCGCCACAAGGTCGCGGTCGAGCGTGAGCTGGATCGCTTCGAAGCCAAGAACCCCGGCACGCGGGTGGTGCGGCTGCGCCCCGCGCTGACCTTCAAGGAGGAGGCCGCGACCGAGATCCGCCGCCTCTTCGTCGGGCCGTTCCTGCCCAACTTCCTCCTCCGCCGCGGTCTCGTTCTGGCGTTGCCCCGCGTCGATCGCCTGCGCTTTCAGGCAGTGCATTCCGATGACGTCGGGCGCGCCTACCTGCGAGCCGTTCTGGCGGACGTCGACGGCGCTTTCAACATCGCCGCCGAGCCGCCGCTCAGCTCCGAGCAGATGGCCGAGCGGATCGGCGTGCGCAGCTTCCCGGTGCCTGCTGGGATCGTGCGGCGTCTCGCCGATCTGAGCTGGCGGATGCGTTTGCAGCCGACGCCGCCGGGCTGGCTCGACATGGCGCTGAACGTGCCGCTGATGTCCTCCGCTCGGGCGCGCGAGGAGCTCGGCTGGGAGCCTCGCCACAGTGGGGTGGAGGCGCTGGAAGAGCTGGTCGAGGGCCTGCGCGAGGGCCACGGCGCCAAGACCTCGCCGCTCGAAGCCGACAGCGTCGGCGCCCGGCTCGACGACTTGAAGACCGGCGTCGGCGCCCGCGAGTGGGACTGCGATCGCGACGAGCAGCTCGTCAAGTACCTCGCCGACGTGCACTCGATCGAGCTGCAGGCGCTGGCCCAGCTTCGCGCCGCGCCGAAGATCGCCGGGGACGAGCGCCTCTGCCAAGCCTTCGAACGGCACCTGGTCGAGACCGAGGTCCAGGAGCGCCGGGTGCGTGAGCGCCTCGAAGCGCTGGGCGGCGAGCCCTCGAAGCTGAAGGACGCCGCCGGGGCGGCCGGCGGCTGGGGGATGGTCGTCTTCGCGGCCGCCCAGCCCGACACGCCGGGGAAGCTGGCGATGCACGCCTACTCCTACGAGCACATGGAGCTCGCCGCCTACGAACTGCTGAAACGGCTGGCCGAGCGGGCCGGCGACGAGGCGACGGCGCGGATGGCGGCCGACATTGCCGCCGAGGAGCGGCGCATGGCCGAGCGCTTGGAGCAGTCCTTCGACACCGCGGTTGAGGTTTCCCTGGCGGCGGTCGATCCGGACCAGCTCGACTCGGCGCTGCTCGCCTACCTGCGTGACGTCCATGCGCTCGAGGGGCAGGCCGAAAAGCTGCTGGAGGCGGGCGCCGAGCGGGTCGACGACGAGCACCTCGAGGCGACCTTCCGCGACCATCTCGACGAGACCCAGCGCCACCGCGAGCGAGTCGCGAGCCTGCTCGAGGAGCGTGGTGCTGTGCCCTCGCTGGTCAAGGACGCGATATTGAAGGCCGGCGGCCTCAACCTCTCCGCCTTCTTCGGCGCCCAGCCGGACTCGACCACCAAGCTCGCCGGTTTCGCGTTCGCCTTCGAGCATCTCGAGATCGCCGCCTACGAACTTCTGCAGCGGGTCGCCGCCCGGGCCGGCGACGAGGGGGTGGTGGCGACGGCGGAGGAGATTCTCGCCGAGGAGCGCCGCGCGGCCGAGCGTGTCGCCGAGAGCTGGAACCGCCCTGACGTGCCGCTCGGGGTGGCGTCGTGAAAGAGCGAAAAGACGAGGAGGGAGACCGATGAAGGCACTGACTTTTCATGGCAAACGCGATGTCCGGGTCGATGAGGTGGCGGACCCGAAGATCGAGCAGCCGACCGATGCGGTCGTGCGCATCACCTCGACCGCGATCTGCGGCTCGGACCTGCACCTCTACGAGGTGCTGGGGATGTTCATCGAGGAGGGCGACGTCCTCGGCCACGAGCCGATGGGGATCGTCGAGGAGGTGGGATCGGAGGTCAGCCAGATCAAAGCCGGCGATCGCGTCGTGATCCCCTTCAACATCTCCTGCGGCGAGTGCTGGATGTGCAAGGAAAAGCTCTTCGCCCAGTGCGAGACGACCCAGAACCGCGAGCAGGAAAAGGGTGCCTCGCTTTTCGGCTACACCAAGCTCTACGGTGAGGTGCCGGGCGGCCAGGCCGAGTACCTGCGGGTTCCGCAGGCTCACTTCGGGCCGATCAAGGTGCCCGAGAACGGTGCCCCCGACGAGCGCTACCTCTTCCTCTCTGACGTGCTGCCGACCGCTTGGCAGGCGGTCGAGTACGCGGCGATCCCGAAGGGCGGCAGCGTCGCCGTCTACGGCCTCGGCCCGATCGGCCAGATGTGTGCGCGGATCGCCCGCCACAAGGGAGCAGAGACGGTGATCGGCGTCGACAACGTCGCCGATCGCCTCGAGATGGCTCGCCGCCATGGCGTCGAGGCGATCGACTCCTCTGCGCATGAGGACGTGCCGGCGATCATCAGAGAGATGACCGACGGCCGCGGCCCCGATGGGGTGATCGACGCGGTCGGCATGGAGGCCCACGGCGCTCGTGTCGCCGAGCTGGCGCAGAAGGCGACCGGGCTCTTGCCCGACCCGCTGGCGGCCAAGGCGACCGAAAAGGTCGCGGTCGACCGGCTCTCGGCGTTGTTGGAGGCGATCGACACGGTCCGCCGCGGCGGCACGATCTCGATCTCCGGCGTCTACGGCGGCCAGCTCGACCCGCTGCCGATGATGCAGCTCTTCGACAAGGGCGTGCAGATCCGCATGGGCCAGGCCCACGTGCGGCGCTGGACCGACGAGATCCTGCCCCTGCTCGAAGGCGACGAGGACCCACTCGGCGTCGATGACCTGACCACCCACCAGCTGCCGCTGGCGGAGGCGCCGAGCGCCTACGAGATGTTCCAGAAGAAGGAAGACGGCGCGATCAAGGTCGTCCTCAAGCCGTGAAAGCGCTGATCGTCAACTCCGAATGAGCAAACCTGGGTCTCGCCCGCGCGGGCGACTCAGGCGCTCGGACTGCTCGGGCCCAGGCATCAGTCGTCGCCGTCGCGGCAGCGGCTTCAGCTACCTCGACCCCGAAGGCGGGCGCGTCGGCGACGACGACACCCGGGAGCGGATTCGGGCGCTGGCGATCCCGCCGGCTTGGCGGGAGGTCTGGATCTGCAGTGACCCCTACGGCCACATCCAGGCCACCGGTCTCGACGAAGCCGGACGCAAGCAGTACCTCTACCACGAGCGCTGGCAGCTCAGAGCGGCGCAGCATAAGTTCGAGTCGATGCGCGAGTTCGCCGCAGAGCTGCCGAAGCTGCGTCGCCTCGTGAAAAAGGACCTCAGGCAGGAAGAGATGCCGCGCGAGCGGGCGCTGGCCTGCGCAGTGCGCCTGCTCGACCTCGGCTTCTTCCGCATCGGCGGTGAGGAGTACGCCGAGACCAACGAGAGCTACGGCGTGGCGACGGTGCTGCGCGAGCACGTCTCGATCGAGGACGGCGAGGTGGTCTTCGACTTCCCGGCGAAGAGTGGCCAGCGCCGCGTCCAGTCGATCCGCGACCCGGAGGTCAAGGCGGCAATCGAGGCGATGCGCCGCCGTCGCAGCGGCCCCGATGACCTGCTCGTCTTCCGCGAGAACGGCACCTGGCGCGACCTTCGCTCCGAGGACGTCAACGCCTACCTGCAGGACAAGGCTGGTGAGGAGTACTCGGCCAAGGATTTCCGCACCTGGCACGGCACCGTGCTCGCCGCGGTCGAGCTGGCGCGAGAGGGAGCGCCAGGTTCCAAGGGCGTCGCGGAGCGCGCAATCCGCGCTGCGGTCAAGCGTGTTGCCGAGCGACTCGGCAACACCCCGGCGGTCTGCCGTAGCTCCTACATCGACCCGCGGGTGCTGGATCGATTCAGGGACGGAAAGACGATCGAGCTTCCAAGCCTCGCCGCCGAAGACACGGTTACCCCGCGCCAGCAGACCACGATCGAGCGCCGGGTCCTGGAGCTGGTCGAGTAGCTCAGGATGAGCGTTCGCGCTGAAGCCTCTGCTTCCAGGGCAGGACCGGCATGCCCCAGCGGGCGCACCCGAGGCCTTCCGCTTGGGGCAGCAAGCGCCACCCTCGCTTCCCTTCACCACTCGGCATCGCCGCGGCGAGCTGCCAGACCGTTGGGGGATATCCGCCTTCCTTCGCCATCTCACGCAGGATCGGCCAGCTCTTGGCGGTCGCCATCGCCTTCTCGGCTTCGGCTTCAGCCCTGCCGTCCCCGTTCCTGCGGGCTTCTCCCCACTGCCGGAACCAGAGGCAGGAGACGATGCCGGTTACGGAGGCGCCCACTTGGTAGCGGTTGGTGGTGAGGTCTTCGTCGGGGATCTGTGACGGCTTGAAGCCGCTGGGCACGGGGATCCCCTTCAGCATTTCGCGCACCGCGGCATCGTGATCGGCGGCTTTGACGACCTTCGCCGGCATCGCGTCGAGCCAGGTCTGCGAATCCACCCGGCTGAGCCAGCCGAGCCGCTCTTCGAGGTCGGCAAGGTCGGAGACCCAGGCACGCAGTTGGAGCGTGTAACCGCCTTCGTGCCAGATCGCAACCATCTGGCGATCGCCCGGTCCGCCCCACCCGATGCGCATCATTTTCCCGCTCCTCGTTCCGATGTAAGTCGTTTCCGCCCGGGTGTTGACGAGGGCGGTGGTGTCGAGAACAGGGACTTTGACCGGGTGGCGAACGATCGGGCCCCCGAACCCCAGCTTGCCGGGAAACCAGCTCAGTTCCGCTTTGCGCTGCCTGACGGCCTTCGGAGCCATCCCGCTCACCGTGCCGTTGGCCGAGATCGTGGGGCTTTCGTCGGGGATTGGCGGCCCGGTGACGAATTCCATCGACCCTGTGCCCCTACTACTGCGAGGTATGTAGACGCCTTCTCCCGACTGAGAGACGTTCTCGACTCGCCAGCCGGGACCTTCGAGCAGCAGCAGCGGCGTCGACTCGGCGAAGCGGACGAGCTCGGCGCCGTAGGCGCGCGAGGGGTGGTTGGAACTGCTGCCGGCCAGGAAGAGGACGGCGGCGAGGACGGCCGCGAGCGCCGCCGGGCCGAGCGCGAGCACGAAGCGCCGGCGGCGACGAACGCGCGGGCGCGCCGCTCCAAGCTCCGGGGACATGGAGAAGTCGGCCTCCAGGTCGGCGAGCAGGTCGGCTTCCATCGCCTCGAGCTCGAGCCCGTCGAGCCGGCCACGGCCGACGGGGTCGGCGGCGCCGAGCGCCCTCTCCATCTCACGCGTCTTCATCTTGCTTCCTCCATGTCGAGTTCCGGACCGCGGTCTCCCACCGACTCGCGTTGCTCCAGCAAAGCCCGCAGCCGGCGCCGGGCGCGGTGAAGGCGGCTGCGGGCGGCGAGCGAGGAGATCCCGAGGACCTCTGCCGCCTCTCCTGGCGAGAGCTCCTCCCAGGAGATGAGCAGGAGCAGCTCGCGATCGCCGTCGCCAAGCCCGCCCATCACCCGCAGGACCTCCGCCGCCTCACCCGCCGGCGCGGGTTGGGTTGCGAGCTCGGTGCGCAGGGACTCGGCGAGGCGTTGCCCCAGCCGGGTCCGGCGCCGCTCGGACCGGTGCAGGTTGGCGATCACCCGACGGGCGACCGCGTAGAGCCAGAGCCTCCCCCCGTCGTCGACCGGCACCTCGTCGAGGCGCCGCCAGGCGACGAGGAAGGTCTCGGCGACGACATCGGCGGCGTCCTCAGGGCTCTCGACGCGCCGCAGCGCGTAGGCGAGGATCGCTCGCCCCTGCTCGCGGTAGAGGCGGCCGTAGCGGATCTGGGCGAGCTCGCGGTTGAGCGCCCCCTGCTTCTCGATCTGACCGGCGGCCATCTCTCTCTATATGTCCGGTTCGGGCTCGGCGTTGCAAGCGATGAACGCAGCCGAATGTACGGTTAGGAGACCGCACGGATCAGACCAGCGAGGAGGCCGACAGATGGCAGCTCGGATCGTGGTTACGGAGTTCACATCGCTCGACGGCGTGATGGAGGCGCCGGGAGGCGAGCCGGGATTCAAGTACCCCGGCTGGACCTTCGAGTTCGATCGCGGTGACGACGGCAACCAGTTCAAGCTCGACGAG
>Ga0164241_10000416_pt1 | contig 81860 bp, 77 predicted proteins | sample OricomyardsoilBY_FD_108780 | JGI IMG/M metagenome (GOLD analysis project Ga0164241, IMG submission 108780) | Backyard soil microbial communities from Emeryville, California, USA - Original compost - Back yard soil (BY) | ecosystem: Environmental > Terrestrial > Soil > Unclassified | place: USA... | reverse complement strand
CTCATCGAGCAGCTCAAGCTCTTCAAGTAGTTCTAGCTCATCGAGCAGCTCAAGCTCTTCAAGTAGTTCTAGCTCATCGAGCAGCTCAAGCTCTTCAAGTAGTTCTAGCTCATCGAGCAGCTCGAGCTCTTCAAGTAGTTCTAGTTCATCGAGTAGCTCAAGCTCTTCAAGTAGTGGAGTTGTTTCGCTGCAAAAACCCGTAATTACACCTGTATACCCGGTTGAAAATGCCAATGTAGGTAATGGTGTGAGCGTGAGTTTAGATGTTGTTATTCAATTGAAGGACGATATGTCAGGAGATGCGCTTTATGGCGCTAACGTTTCGGTCGAAGGCGAAATGTTTAAACAGGATTCCGTTGATCCCTTACTTTGGAAGGGTAAAGTTACGGTACCTAAAGACGGTATCACGTTTGAAATTGTTATAGAAACAGCGGATAAAACTATATTTACTAAAACGGTGACTTATTTTAATAAAACAGGAGCTATTAAGCCTTTGGTAATGGGGATTAATCCCGGAATTTATATAATGATTTTTGATCCATTGGCACAGCGTATAGCAAAGGTCGACTTACTTACCAATATGTGGGAGGAGTACCTACAGAATTCACTGTTAAAATCTGACAAGGTATTATTTGATTTTAATTCTTCGAATCAACACGCTTACACCATAGTAAATGGCAATCAATTGGTTGCTGCAGGTATATCGAAATCAAGCCCGGTCGCCTATTTTGCTGGATCTGTACCTGACCCCGTAAATATTACCTTTGATGGCACGAATAAAAGGGTAATTATACTATCCAAAAATAATGTAAATGGTGTTGATCAATATGCAGCATATACAGTTGCAACGGGCAGTAAAAATGAACCAGCATTTATTAATGGAAAAACAGAAACTACTGCTCATGAACCTGCCGACTTTACTAAAATATGGGATGTTCCAGCTGATGCCATAAAAGGTACTTTTGTGCAGTTTAACTACCATAGGAATACTAAAACATTAATTTTAGCGGATGAGCGTACTATCAATGGTACTAAACGTACTATTATCCAAGGATTCTCAGAGGTAACGGGGGAGCAAGTTTTTACAGCTGATATTGGTTCAAACATATCTAATATCGCTATTAATAATAATGACGGAATAATTTATGTAGCCGAAAATAAAGACTCTATTTTAGTTAGTAAGCTAAAAGCAATTACTATTGCAACAGGAAAAGTTGAAGATTTAGGAGAAATTAAAGGTACTGTCATAGTTGCGAATTACACAGACCTCAGAATGGATAATAATAAAGGGAAATTATATATAGGGGACGTAGTAGCGGATTCAATTTATGAGATTAATCTTGCAACCAAGGTTTTATCAGAATTAAGCATCACTGCTGCTCAGGTGATACCAGATGAAACAGTTGAAAACTAAAGTAAACTTCAATTTTGATGTTTGTATCTTTTTCAATATATCATCGTGCAGTTGTAATGCAGGGTGATTCAAGAAGGGAGGTAGTTTCCTGTGTCAATAAAATTAATCGAGATAAAAATAATGAAAAATATAAAATATATTGTTGCTTCATTTTTACTCGCTTCGTCAGCCTTTGCAGATGAGGCTGTCAAGATACTGGTTCCGGCCATTTTGCCAAGTGACACACCCATTGCAGCAGCAGTTAAAAAAGAGTGCGCTGTTCCAGAAAAAATTGGTGAATCTATATATCTGGCGGTCAAACAATCATTTAAAAACGCCGAAAAGGTTTCTAGTGCTGAATCAACAGATGGTTATCTTGTGAAGTCTACTCTGCTTAATGTTTATGGCGCTGGTGGCGGTGGTTGGAGTGGTAGCAAGGCTGTTTCCATGCGGATTGAAATTTTAAAAGGCGGTGCGGTGGTTAAAAGCACGGTTTTACAGCGCGGGTCCACGGGAGGGGTTTTTGGCGGTTTAAGTGGCACCTGTAAAATTATGGAGCGTATTGAAAAAGCGCTGGGTAATGATTCTGCCAAGTGGTTAAAAGAAAATATACAGTAGTGGCTAGGGTGCCATTATTCACCCAGCGACATAATAGATCTTCCTAATCTATTATGTCTCGGTCCCACTAATTCGGGCAAATATAGATGAATGGACTTGTTTTAGCAGGGCTCCTGGCGGCTTAAGCCGCCGAGTGCGCCATACCGCCATCAACGTGTGATACCGCGTTGCAGTGTAAAACGACGCACTGTTTATTGTGATTAGATACCTTATTTTTTACACACCAGCAGGTTAATCTGCATAGCAGATTAACCTGTTGAAATAAGTAGGCAATGGCGGGTTGCTAAGCAGGTGGGCAATTGTTACCTGCAATGTTTGCGCAAAAATACGTATGTGCTTTTGGAGTTTAAATTGCCTGTATTTATGCTTATATTTACGGTCAAATAACACATTAAACTGGGTAATATTTACCATACAGCGCTTGTGCTTTGTTCTAGTGTTGAGGGGCGTTACTGCCTCTACCGAGCAGAATTTCGGTAAAACCTAGGAGATTCCACCATGAAACATTTTTGTATGGCATTAAGTTTAGTATCCGCCTGTGTATGTTTACCCCAGGCGAATGCGCAGGGTTTTGGCGGCTTTGGACCTACCTTACCTGTCTGTAGCTGGCGCAAGGTAGTATGTGGCAGTGCATTACCGGGTTATCCAGTGCCTATGTGCTGGGAATATTATTGTTATTTCCCTGGTTCTTCACGAAACCTAACCCTTCAATAACGGCACACGTAACAGATTTTTACAGCAACAACTAAAGACCTAGTATTAGAGATTGGGTTAATAGGGCGCTATTGGTGCTCTTGGCATATGGCCTCAAACAGCGGGCTTTGGGGGGTATAACCTTTTAATATCGCCCGCTGAGTGCCCTGTGGGTCAAATAATAATGTTACTGGTGTAGCGCTAATCGGCCCGATTAACTGCTGTAACGCAGAGCTGCTGAGAAACGCCGGTAATGAGGTTTGGCTGCGACGTAATTCCTGCTGTAATTCCTGCCGGGTGCCCTGTGTGCCGATCAAAATTACCTGTAAATTAGCGCTGCAACCTGTGCTTAGCTCATTAAAAGCCAGTATCTGCCGGAAGCACCAGGAGCAGTCCGGGGCAAAAAAACTCATCAGTATATATTTATGCTGATAGTCGCTTAACGACATAAATTTGGGCACCTGTAAGGATTTTAGCCTTAGGCTGAAAATAGTTTCAGTGTTTAATTCGCCTGCCTGAACGGTGGCAACTATGCTGGCGCAACAGGCTATTTTTAGCCAATTAAAAAACACAGCGTATGCCCATATAAATTTCCCGCCCACGCAGAGGGCCGTACACATGGGTCACGTCAAATTCGCCATCTTGATAAAATAATGGCGTTTGGGCATCGCGCACTTGGCTGTAATTTAATAAATTGTATGCGCCTAGATAGATTTTATAACCTGCAGCCAGCTCGTAACTGCTTTGCAGATCAAGTGTCCAATAGCTAGGTGCTTGGGTGCTTTTAGGGAATTGACCGGCGCTATCAAAACTAGGATGTGTCGGCGTGGCATAATCGGTTAGATCCCGCGCGCCGATCCACACTGCACTTAAATAGGTATCCCAGCTGTGCCATTGCATATCCATGCTCAGGCTCACACGCTGTTCAATAGGCGCCACGCTAAACGCTTGTTTAAACGCATTATTGTACCTATAAAGCTCCGCCACGCTGCTGAGGCTGAAAAAATCATTAATTTTATAAGTCAGGGCTAGGTCATAATCCATTACATCTGCGCGGTTGTGAGCCTGGCCAAGGGTGGGCACATCATTATCACTGGTTAATTGGGCGAGATTATTTACCTGGGTATAGGCTATGGAGCCGGTGGCATTGAGTTGGCCTTGGGCATAATTAAGGGAATAATTGCCAGAGTTTGAACGCTCAACACGTTGAATGGCGATATTAAATCCTGTTTCGCTATCCAATAATCCATGATCACTTTCAAAAAATGACAGGGGTACGCGATAGCCCCGCCCCCATGAGAGCCGAGAATTCCAGGCTTCGCTGTGTGCTAAGCGCATGTCTACACGAGGCGATACCAGGCTTTGTGCTATCTCTTCACCCGGTTTTTTGGGGTCGATAAAATCCGCCATTAATTTATCTGCCCGCAGGGCGAAGGCAATTTCTAGGGCGGTACTCATAGTCCAAGTATCCTGCAGATAAATACCGGTTGAGCGGTAATTAAAACTATCCGTTACATAATTTGGGCTGCTACTGTTGGTTTGCGAGCGCAGGGTTTCGCGGCGGTGGTCCACACCCATGGTTAAATGTTGGTTATCCGTCAGGCTGTAATTTATGCGGTTATCAAAATAATTGACATCGTTATCCGCGTGATAAATAAACCCTTCATAAAAAGATTTTTGTTGGTGCTGAGCAAGGCTTGCCGTCAGTGTGATATTTAAATCGCTGCTGGCTTCATGCAGCCAGCTGCCGACAACTTCATTGCGGGAGGATTTAATCCACTCGGCGGTTTGCCAGGGTTTGGCGCTGTAGGGGTTGCGTACATCGTCATTGATAAATAACGGCGTGGCCTGAAATTCAGGGGCAGCAAAATAATCGCGTTGCACTGCTGCAATATTCGTGTGCATAGGGCCGCCGAATATTTCTGAAACCGCCTGTTTGGCGCGCAGGGTAAAATTATCCTGCTGGCCAATATCCTGTGATAGACGCAGGTTGATCGATTGATTATCCAGTTGCGGGTTTTCGCTTACACCATTGTGATCACCGTCTACCTGATCGCGGCTATCTTTTTGTGCTATGGCGGTAATACTGGTGCTGTCAGCGTTGGTTAACCAAGTGCCTACAGCGGCCAATTTTTGGTAATTATTCTCGCCTGCCGCCAGGTCTAGATCTAATTCATTGGTGTGCGCTTGTTTGGTAATTAAATTAATAGTGCCGCCGATGGCCTCTGGCGCTATCAGTGAGGCCCCAGCACCGCGCGCAATTTCAATACGTTCTACACCTGCAACGCTAGTGGCATCCAGGCCGTACACACTGGATACCAGGCTATGGATGGGCACACCATCGACCAAAATACTGGTGTGCTCAGCTCGCAGGCCGTTCAGCATCACCCGCTTCACGCCGCACATAGAACAATCGCTGTTGACGCGCACGCCGGGCGATTTGGCAATGGCCTGCGTGAGGTTGTCGGCCTGTTCTTTTTCGATGCTATCTGCAGATATCACCTCGGTTTTTTCGATGCTGTCTTTGAGCATGCCAGCTTGGTAGAGCCGCTCCTTAACGCCACTCACCACGACTTCATCGACTGTGTGGGCATGGCTCCATTGGGGCACCAGTAGGCTGTAAACGAGGCTGAAGGCAAGGGGTTTGGACATGATGGCGACCGGCTAAAGCATGTAAATGAAATGTTATAGTATTTCATTAAAGGGCAAATGCCAATGCCTGTGGACTGCAGCCTGTACCGGCAGAGGAGCGGGATTTTTTGTGATGCTACCTGATGCCCCCGTTCTTTAAGCGCAGGTCTCAGTTCCACCCCGGCGCCGCAGGCAAAAGCCGACTACACTCTTGGGGTTCACTTTTGAGCGAGCCTGCCGCCATGTTAATTAATCACCGCAAACCCGTTGCAGATGCGGATTCCCCCCGCGATAGCGTGCACAACTATTACGAGCGTTTTGTGTTTGAACAAATATTGCGTGCAAGTGATAGAGCGGCTGCGGACGCCAATTATTTCGCCGATGTCGCCTGTGTTGCCCTTAATCATTTGCCGCCGCGTTACGTGCGTTTTGATGTGGATATGTCATTTTTTTTATCCCCACAGGAGATGGACGAAATGGCCGATAAGGTCGCTCTTGCGGTCAATCAGGCCCTCGTTTATGTAGAGGCTCGCACCGGCACCCAAAACCAAACACCCTCAGCTGACGTATAACCGAGCTGACGTTAAAAGGCGTATTTATGGCGCCTAATTTGTGGCAACTTTTTTGGTGCCCACTTTGGCCATTGAATAAAAAGTTGGTTACTGTTGCGCTTTAAACGCATGACTATTTTTGTATTCTCATCCGCTCAGGGCGGTGGCAAAACTGCCCGTTAATTTACACACCCAAGCAAAACTGCGACATCCTTGGCAAAAACTACGCGGTCGAATTAAAACTTAGTTTTCTGTTGCAACTAAATATTTATTCGCCACTCCTAAAGCTGGTTGTGCAGAATAGGTTGCGGCCGATTGTGTACCATCACTGGATGCTTTTTGAAGCCATATTGATTCGGCGGATTTTGTGTTGGGGTAATTCTGGCGGCTTGAATGCTATGTGAAAGACGCCAGCCTATTATTAATCAGGCTAACCCGGCGGATTAATAAAACTAAAAAAATAGCTGTTTTAGTGGGCTATTCGCCCAGCAACACAAAAGATCAGCACAATCTAGTGTGCCGCCAGATTAAATAATACCTCTAAAAAATCTTAGCACCATACAAAAATATTCGATTTGTTGAGAGTGTTTCACTTGACTAATATGCCTAAAAATCATCAGGAGACCTCAGTATGCATATTAATATTCAAAGTGCTTTTATTGCTCGCTCCCGGCGCTTTAAAGCCATTTTAAAGCGCTATTTACGCTGGGTTTTTGCGCGTTTAGGCGCACCTATTGAGTGTGTGAATGTGCGCATGCGTGAATTAACCCAAGAGCAAAAATTAATTACCAGCTGCCGCGTACATGTGCAATTAAAAACCGGCAACAGTGTTGTTATCGAACAACACCATTTGCGCGCGTCGGTGGCAGTTATAAAAGCGGTGCGTGCGGCGCGCGAAGCGTTAGAAATTCTTTTTTCTCAGCTCAACCAAGGGCGCAGGTCCCAGTGGCGTTTGGCGGCGCCGACAGCTAGCAACCCCAAAACACTCAGGGTAAAAGGTGTAACTCATGTGCTGGCTATTAATTGATGCAGATTAACAGCCAGGTTGTTGCGCCGGGTTAATTATACAAGCGCGCATTATTAACCCGGCCCTCCTTATTGCCCCCACTAAAACGGCGGCAGAAAATAGCGGGATTGTATTGTTTTGGCAGGCGCGTGCCCTCAAGGCCGCTATTATCGAACCGGCATAAAATTCTGCGCCCCGCTTTAATCCCATTTCATTAGGCAGGCTAATGAGCCTAGCCTCGTCCCGAAGGGGCGTGGTATTGGCGAGTTTTCCCCTTCAGTAACCTGGGTAAGGACCGCGTGAAGTTATTATCGCCTGGCGAAAAACCCCCGCCCTCGCGCTATAAACCCATGCCATAATAGGGCCAGCCCCAGCACGGGGATGACGCCCTATTGAGACTTCACAATGCCCATCACTCGCTACACCACAGCTGCCGGGATCGCGGTAAGCCGCAGCGCAGAAGCCGTCTGTTACGACACCGCCGTCGATCAACTCGCCCAACAACTCGACAGCCAATTAGGCTGCCTTTTGTCCTCCAGTTACGAATACCCCAACCGCTACAAGCGCTGGGATATGGGGTTTGTGAACCCTATGCTGAGCGTGACCAGCCGGGCTGACCAAGTCTGGCTGCAGGCCTTTAATGGACGCGGTGAAGTGGTGTTAGCCTTTTTAGCCGAACAACTCAAACCCTGTGCCTTTATCGCCGAAGCCAGCCAAACGGCCACCCGCCTAGATGTGCGTATAAAAGCGAGCGATGACTATTTCACCGAAGAAGAGCGCAGCCGTCAGCCATCCGTATTTAGTGTGTTGCGCCAGTTGCGGGCGTGTTTTTTTAGCAGCGAAGATCAACACCTGGGCCTGTATGGCGCCTTGGGTTATGACCTGGCGTTTCAATTTGAAAAAATAGATTTTGTGCTACCGCGTGAGGCGGATCAGCGCGATATGGTGTTATTTCTGCCCGATAGTATTTTTATTCGCGATCACGAGCGCCAAGAGGCGTTTGTGTACCACTATGAATTTAATTTTGGCAGCCGCTCCACCGAGGGCTTAGCGCGCACCGGTCAATCCCTCCCCTATGTGCCCGCACCAGCGGCGCCCCGCGACTGCGACCACACGCCCGGTGAATATGCCGCCCTGGTAAATACCGCCAAAGAATATTTCGCGCGCGGTGATTTATTTGAAGTAGTGCCGGGGCAAACCTTCTTCTTGCCCTGTACCGATGCCCCCAGTGCAGTATTTATTCGCCTAAAACACACCAATCCCTCGCCCTACGGTTTTATTATGAATTTAGGGCAGAGCGAATATTTGGTGGGCGCCTCGCCGGAAATGTTTGTGCGCGTGACAGACCGTTTAGTGGAAACCTGCCCTATTTCCGGCACCATTCCGCGCGGCAGCGATGCTATTAGCGATGCCGATCAAATTCGCACCCTGCTTAATTCCGACAAAGACCACAATGAACTCACCATGTGTACGGATGTGGATCGCAACGATAAATCGCGCATCTGTGTGCCCGGTTCCGTCGAAGTAATTGGGCGGCGGCAAATTGAATTGTATTCGCGCCTTATTCACACCGTGGATCACGTGCGCGGCACCTTGCGTGAAGGCTACGATGCCCTGGATGCCTTTTTAAGCCACACCTGGGCGGTCACGGTCACCGGCGCGCCCAAATTTGGCGCCATGACTTTTTTAGAGCACCACGAACACAGCGCTCGCCGCTGGTACGGCGGCGCCGTGGGTAAAATCGGTTTTAACGGCGACATTAATACCGGCCTTACCCTGCGCACGATTCGCATCGCAAACGGTATTGCCGAAGTGCGCGCAGGCGCTACGTTACTGAGTGATTCCATTCCCGAAGCGGAAGAAGAAGAAACCCGCGTAAAGGCCTCGGCGCTGATTCGCGCCTTAAAAGGCCAGAGTGCAACTAAAGCCGAAGAAACCAACCCGGTGCAGCAAAAAGGCCTGGGTAAAAAGGTTTTATTGATCGATCACCAAGACAGTTTTGTACACACCCTAGCCGATTATTTCCGCCAAACCGGCGCCAGCGTGACGACTCTGCGCTATGGTTTTAATGAAGCGCGTTTAGATGAGCTTAAACCGGACTTGGTTGTGCTGTCCCCCGGCCCCGGCCGGCCCCAGGATTTTGCACTCAACCAAACCATCGGCCAATTAATTAACCGTAATATTCCTATTTTTGGTGTGTGCCTAGGTTTGCAGGGTTTGGTGGAATATTTTGGCGGCACCTTGGGTGTGTTAGATATTCCACAACACGGCCGCCCTTCAGAAATAAGTGTATTAACACCTAATGAAGGGATTTTTAAAGGCTTGGATTTACACCGCATTCAAGTGGGGCGTTATCACTCGCTGTATGCTATTGCCGATTTATTGCCAGCGGATTTACGCGTAACAGCGGTCACTGACGACCAGGTGATTATGGCGATTGCCCATAAAACTCTGCCTATTGCAGCGGTGCAATTTCACCCGGAATCAATTATGACCTTTAAAAATAAGGTGGGCATTACGCTGGTGAATAATGCTTATGATTTAATCGGCGATAAATAAAAAGTTAAATTGTATAGGTTGATTAAAAGGCCGCTCAACTGAGCGGATTTTTAATGGGTATTAATATGCAGTGGAGGCAGGTCAATATCACAGAAGCACTTTTTAAATTTAAAAAATTGGATGATAACAATATTTTTTGAACAAGCGCAGTTAATTTTATTTTTACTTGCGGAGCTGTTTTTCAATAAATAGCCCCATTCATTTAAAATTCATAATCCTATGCCTATAGTGCGCAGGCCATGTCAAATGGCGTGATCACTTTTAAATCAATAGGAATATGATGATGAAATCAGTTATTTTTGCAGGTGTTTTGGCTGTTGCTTCCATGGGCGCACACGCGGGCGATTTTTATGTGCTAGGTGATATTGGCCAAAGCAAACTGGAAATCAACGACGACGGTGCAACCTATAGTAAAACAGACACTATGTTTGATCTGGGTGCGGGCTATGGTTTCAACGAAAACTTTGCTGCTGAATTTGCATACCGCGATTTGGGCGGGGTCAGCAACTCAAATGAATATTACTCTTCCTCCATAGACTTAACCTCTCTACAGCTATCTGCGTTGGGTAAAATACCTGTCAATGATGCACTTTACTTCTTTGGGCGGCTGGGTTTAGCGCGTTTGTCTGCAGACTATTCTTTTAAAGATCACTATTACCCGCAATACAATGAGTCCAATACAGAGAGCAAGACCAAGGCTCTTGTGGGGTTGGGAATGGGTTACAACGTTACTTCTGCCGTAAGCCTGCGCGCGGAGTACATTCGCCATGCCAAATGGGAAGACGTGACTTTTTCCTCACTGAGCCTGGGCGCTACCTATAGCTTCTAAAAGTTCTGGATAAAACCATATTTTTCCCAGAACGATTTAAGAACAAACCATAGGAAATGGCAGCACAGCAAGGACGCTTAGTTTGCCGATTATTAGGCTGCACTGCGTAAAAAAAGCCCGTTTTACAACCCCAACTCACTCAACCCCGCCGCATCTACCGGCCTTGGCCCCTGTGGCCAGCGCAATTTGCGCTCGTGTTCTGCAATCGGTAAATCATTAATACTGGCGTAGCGCTTGTGCATTAGGCCCTGTTTATCAAATTCCCAATTCTCATTGCCGTACGAGCGGAACCATTGGCCGCTGTCATCGTGCCATTCATAAGCAAAGCGTACAGCGATGCGATTTTCGGTAAATGCCCACAATTCTTTAATCAAGCGATATTCCAGCTCCTTTTGCCATTTGCGCGTTAAAAATTCCACAATCTGCCCGCGACCGCTGAAAAATTCATGGCGGTTGCGCCACTTGCTATCGGGCGTATAAGCCTGCGCGACTTGTGCTGGGTTGCGGGTATTCCAGGCGTCTTCCGCAGCGCGCACCTTTTGCATGGCGCTGGCGCGGGTGAATGGCGGCAGAGGTGGGCGCGGCGTGGCCATAGTGTTTTTTGAACCTAAATAAACGTTACTGGAGTGCGTTTAACAAAAAAATAGGTGTTTTGCTTCTTCGCCTAAGCACTTAATGGGTGGCTCTAAATTAGGGCCACCCATTTTATTATCGGCATCTATAGGCTAAAAAGGTTTGGCGGCCATCGGTCACTTCACTCTCTGGCGCAATCGTGTCGGCTTTTAACACCACGGCTTCATTTTTGGCCATGGTAATTAATTCGTTTTGCACTTTTATCGCGTCGCGCTGCATCAGCGCTACCTTGTTGACGGTCTCCACTGATACGCGGCCGAGTTTTTGGCAGCTTTGTACTTGCGCCGGTTGTAAATAAGCGATGGCCTGGCCGCGCGTGGTGGGGGTTACCCAGGCGCAGCTGGTTAAAAGCGCGCTGAGCATTAAACAAGAACCTAAAGCTTTCATGGGTTACTCCTCTGCTGTAGTGGTTGAATCGGCGGCGTCATCAGGTGTGTCCTCAGTGTCGTCCGCGTCATCGGCGTGTTTGTCGTAGGGTACATAGGTTTTTTCAGCTGCGCCTGTGAGGGCGTCCCAGGCTTCGGGTTTGCGCCACTGCAGCGCTGGCTCTACCAGCACATGGCTGTAAGCGGGCACGGGGCGAAAGCGGTTTTTCTTCTCAAATAATGCCGTTACCCCGGAGCCGAGTATCAATAGAGGGATCAAACCCGCCAAAAGTGCCCGCATGCGGCTGGATAGGCGGGTGCTAAAACTCAGCGCCAGATAAAACGCGCCGCCCAGCACAATCGCTTGCAGGCCCCGGTCGAGCCAATCGGCGGTGGGTTTACTGAGGTTGAAGTTGTACATCATCCAGGGTTCGATAAATTCCCATATCACCCAGACGGCCATGACACAAAACGATAGCCCGAGGTGAAAACGAAAGCGCGCGTGTTGCACCAGGCCCTTGCCCAGCAGCGCCCAAAAGCTGCTGACGGCAATTAACCCTAAGAGGCCGTAAAAGGCTTCCCGCCCGCGCTCTACCCAGCTGCCGCCGATGGGGTGATCTAAGTAGCGGCCCCAAACATCCAACCCCAGGGCCAGTATGGCTACGGCGAGCATTAGCCCGGCGTGGCCAAAGAAGCCGCTGATGGCCTCATCGCGGGCAATGGATAAAGCGGCGGGCACCGGGTGCAGGTGGTGGTAGATGCGCAGATAGGTTTTGCCCAGCAGTACCGTCTGGCCGGACTCAATGGCGCGCTCGCTGATTACGCGGTGTTTTTTCTGCTTGTGATCCAGCCACCAGAGGCCGTTTTTAGCGCCTATGTCTTTAAGGCGCAGTTGGCCGGTGGTGGGGTCGCAGCTGAGCAGGCAGTGCTCGGCATCGGCGTAGGGGTCGGTGAGGATCATGTCGGCGCTGAAGCTGCGGCCGATGAGAATGTGGTTGCCCTCAAAGCGCTGTTGATGCAGTACGTGGCCGCTGGGGTCTGTGTGCTCAATGATTACTGCCACTGCATCTGCTCCTTAAAGCGCGCTAAAAATCGCATCGAGGCTTCTTGGGTGACGCCCGATAGGGTGTAGTGATCCATGGCTACTTCGTGGCTGCGATCACTGGTCACACCGACATAAAACACGTCAAACAGGCCGGGTAATTGTTTGTAGGTGCGGCTGCAGTAGCTGATGCGTTTGCTGCCGCCTTGCGGCGTGGTGTACCAGTTGTCGCTGCAGGTGTAATTGCCCGCGTGGGGTTTGGCCACCTGGTTGCCGGGCGCGGCGTTGGCGGTGTTGCGGGCCATGTAGCGGTAGACGCTGGCGGAGGGCCAGCTGGGGGCGGAGAAATAAAAGAACTCATACTCCACGTAACCGCTGGAAAATTTATCGCTTAAAAACAGCTGGTTGTTGGAGTTGCAGCCGCGCGAGACCTCCAGCGTGCCCTGTTCTTTTTTCTCGTCGCTGTTGCCCCAGCACTCCACCCAGGGTACGGCCTTGGCAAAAATCGACACCTTGCCCATGGGCTCCTTGTGCCATTCTTGGGCGAGCAGCTCATCGAGCAGTGCGGTGGTGTGGGTTTTAATCTGCTCGGCCATGTCGTCCAGCAGGGGTTTGTCCAAGGGGGTTTGTGCCTTTTCAATCAGTGTTTGCAAATAGTGGCCGGGCACTAGAAAACCGATCTGGTTGCCAGCGGTGGCCACGTTCACACCGATTACCTGGCCATCGCCGTTCACCGTGGGGCCGCCGCTCATGCCGGAGTTGATGGCGCCGCTAAAGTGAATCTGCTCTACCGGGCTGTGTTCCACCAGGCCGTTGTAGTTGCCCACCACCACCGTCATGCCTATATCGTGGGGGTTGCCCAGAGAGTAGAGCACCTCGCCCTTTTGCGGCGCCTGCTTGGCTATAACCAGGGCGGCGCCCAGCGCCGGGCTGCCCTCTAGCGCGAGCAGGGCCAAGTCGTGCACCGCATCCACCCGCACTATGTTGGCCACCTGGGGCTTGCCGGCCAGGTCGATTTCAATGCGGTATTTTTGCGGCTCCATCACCTTATTCGACACCACGTGGTAGTTGGTGGCGATGAATTTGCCCTCGTTCACCACAAAGCCCGAGCCCAGCGCCGCCCGGCTGCCGGAGCGGTTTTCCATGATGCGGATTTGGTAGAGGGAGGGGGCGTAGCGGGAGTAAACCCCATCGGCGGTGGCGGCGCGTGCTGCGCTGGTGCCGAGGGGCAGGAACAGGAGTAACCAGGCGACTGGCCACAGCTTGCCAAGTGGTGTCATAAGTACAGGAGCCTTGAGAAAAATGCTGCTCAGCATAACGCGAAACTGGCCGCCAATCCTAAACCTTAAACCAGCGGTTGAGAGGTGTTTTAAGGGGTATGGCCTAGTGTGCGGCGCAGCGGGCGAGGGCTTCTGGTGGCAGGTGATTGAGGTCGGCGGGCTCGTCTATGTCGGCCAGTGGCGGCAGCAGCTGGCAGCTTAGGCCCGCCTGCTCTATGCGCGCGCAGGTGATGGCCGCTACCTGGGCAGTGCTCCAGGGCATGGCACAGAAGAGTTGCGGCAGCCAGGTGTTGAGGCCTAAGAGGACATAACCGCCATCGAGGGCGGGGATCATAACCGCATCCTGGGTGTTTAACGCCTGGGCCGCCGCGCCGAGCTGTTGGGGCGTGAGCTGGGGGCAATCGGCGCCTATGAGCAGTACGCTGCCGCGCTTGAGGGCCTGTTGGCAGGGCGCTGCCATGCGCTGGCCTAAATCGCCCTCCACTTGCGCGCTGCAGTGCCAGTGGGCAAGGTTTGGCAGCCAGGGCCAGTAGGCCAGCGGCGGGCTGGTGCACAGTTCCAGCGACTGCACATAGCCCAACTGCAGCGCCGCCTCCGCATGGCTAAGGCTCTGCTGCAGTAACCACTGGGCCAGGCGGGCGCTGCCCTGGGCGCCTAGGGCGGGGATGAGGCGGGTTTTGGCCCGGCCGGGCTCTGGCGCTTTGGCAAACAGAATAAGGTGGGGGGTAGCGGGCATAGGGGTTTACCGGTAGCGAGCGGCCAGTAGGTCAGGCGAGGCGCCGCGCCAATAGGCAAAACGCAGTCGCCACATGAGCAGTATGGTGGGCCATAGGCCATAGCTGTCCCAGCGCCGCCCGGAGGTAGTGACCCGGCTGCATAGGCACTGGGGCCGGTGCAGCGCGCGCAGGCGGCGGCTGAGGGCTATGTCTTCCATCAGGGGTTGGGCGGGAAAACCGCCGAGCGATGCAAACAGCGCCCGGCGCACAAAAATGGCTTGATCGCCGGTGGCTATGCCGGTCAGCCGGGAGCGCCAGTTCATACAGCAGGCCACCATGGGCAGGCCCCGGCTGCGCCCACTTATGCGCACATCAAAGCGGCCCCACTGGGCGTTATCCGGCAGCTGGCCAAGGTGTGTGAGAACGTCGGCGGGCAGCTGAGTGTCGGCGTGCAGGAATAACAGCCAAGGCCGTTGGGTGCACTGAGCGCCCCGGTTCATCTGCAGGGCGCGCCCCTTGGGCGCTTCTATGAGTGGAATCTGCAGGGCGGCGGCGATCTGTTGGGTGTTGTCGGCCTGCTCAGGGGCTAAGCTGGCATTCACCAGCACCACCTCCACGCCCGCCTGGCGCAGAGGCTGCAGTGCTTGCCAGAGGGCGGGCAACTGGGCCGCCTCGCGGTACAGAGGCACTACTATGCACAGCTCATCGGGCGTCATGGCAGCTGGTTGAGGCCCCAGTCGTAGGGCAAAAATTCAATGCTGATGCGCCCTTGTTGCAGGGCCTGCTGCTGGTCGGCGGTTAAACCCAACGCCTTCGCGTAGCGGCTCAAAAACTGCGCTAGGCTGTGGGCGCCGCGCCAGCCCTGGCTGAAGTCCTCGCCGTACCACTTAAAGATACTCGATACCTGCAGCTGCTCGCCGCTGAGCCGGTTGCGACTGCGATCGGCTAAAAAGCGCTCCGTCTGTTCCTCCAGCTGTGCCTCCAAGTGCTCGGCGCTATAGGCGTGCGGGCGCAGGGCTGGGCAGCCGATGCTGGCGCAGTTGACGGCAAAGTGGATGCGCGGCTCCTGGTAGCGGCCCGGCGCGCGGATGAGGCCGTGTTCTATATCGTCCAGGCTGACGGCTTGGCCCCACAACTGGATGCGTTTTTGTTGCCAGGGGGAGCGAAACAGGTTGCCGAGGTCTTTGATGCTGGTGAGGTTTGGATAAGCACTCAGCACTAAATCGACCGTCACCAGGTTGTACAGGTTAATTAAGAACGCCAGCTGCTCCGCGCGCTCGGCGCTGTCAAAGCGCGCTTTAGGCAGCTCGGCGGCCTCTGCCAGCAACTGGCCCAGCTGCGTTTTGTGTGTAGCTAGGTAGCGGTAGTCCACCCGGCTGGCCTGGCCGTCGCGCTCTAGCATTACCGCCCGCTGCAGCAGCGCCTGCCAGGCTTGCCAGTCCATCAAAGGCGCCGCTTGCAGCGGCAGGGCGATCAGCAACAGTGCCAGTAAGCCGGTGCGCAGAGTCATCAGGTTAGCCTCGCTGCCAGTTGAAATACCGCTCAGCCAGGCGCAATGCCCATTGCGGAGCGTGGGCGCGCTTCCAGTTGCCAGCGGCGTATTTATTGGCCTCCGCCCAGGTGGGGTAGCTGTGAATCGTGCTCAATACCTTGTTCAGCCCCAGCTTCCAGCGCATGGCCAGCACAAATTCCGCTAGCAGATCACCGGCCCGAGCACCGACTATGCAGGCGCCTAAAATACGGTCGCTGCCGGGGGCGGTGAGCACTTTGACAAAACCTGTGGTGGCGCCATCGGTGATGGCGCGATCCAGCTCGGCCAGCTCAAAACGCGTCACCTCATAGGTGATGCCCTGGGCGCGCGCCTCCTGCTCGTTAAGGCCGACGCGCGCCACTTCCGGGTCTACAAAGGTGGTGGCGGGAATGACGCGGTAGTCCACCGCGAAGCGTTTAACGCCGCCGAACAGCGCATTCACACAGGCGTACCAGGCCTGATGGGCGGCCACATGGGTGAACTGATAGGGGCCGACCAGATCACCGGCGGCGTAAATATTCGGCAACAGGCTGCACAGGTAGGCATCGGTGGCGAAACGACCGCCGCCGTCCAACAGGCCCAGCGCCTCCAAGCCATAGCCCTGCAGGCGCGGCGTGCGGCCGAGGGCGATCAGCAGCTCATCAAACGGCAGCCGCAGGCTCTGCCCCTGGTGGCTAAGCTCGGCCCACTTTTCGCCCTCGATGCGCTGCAGGCGCACCACCTGGTGGGCCACCAGCAGCTGCACCCCGTCGGCTGTCAGGGCGCGCGCCACCTGCTCGCTCACCTCGTCGTCCTCCCGCGCCAACAGGCGCGGCCCGCGCTCCACCTGAGTCACCGCACTGCCCAGGCGGGCTAGCGCCTGCGACAGCTCACAGCCGATGGGGCCGCCGCCCAGCACCAACAAACGCTTGGGCACTCTCTGCGCTTGGCTCAGGCCCTGCCAGAGGGTTTCACTGGTCCAAAACCCCACCTCGGCGAGGCCGGTTATCTCCGGCACGGTGGGGCTCGCGCCGGTGGCCAGCACAATACTGCGGGCGCTCAATACCTGCTGATCGCCGTTGGCGGCGGTGATGCACACGCGCCAGGGGTCTAGCAGCTGGGCGCGGCCCTTGAGCACCTCCACGCCCAAACGCTCATAGCGCTCGATACTATCGTGGGGGGCTACGGCGGCAATCACCTCATTTACCCGCGCCATGACCGCCGCAAAGTCCACCGCCAGCGGACCAGTTTGCAGGCCAAACGCTTCGGCTGTACTCAGCTGATGGGCGAGCTTGGCGCTTTTGATAAGGGCTTTACTGGGCACACAACCGTAGTTGAGGCAGTCGCCGCCCATCGCGTGTTGCTCCACCAGGGTCACGCTGGCTTTAACAGCGGCGGCTATGTATGAGGTGACCAGGCCGCCTGCGCCTGCACCAATCACAATTAAGTTGCGGTCAAACCGCGCAGGCTTGTGAAAACCTCGGTAGCGCCGCGCCCGCTGGTAGCGGCCGAGCAGAAAACGCGCCAGCCAGGGAAACAGCGCCAGGAGGGCAAAGGCTCCCAGCAGCTGGACGGAAAACACCTCCTGCAGGCTGGTCAATTGGCCGAGGGCCGTGCCTGCGTTGACGTACACCAAGGTGCCCGCCAGCATGCCCAGTTGGCTCACCAGATAAAACTGCCACAGCGGCATACGGGTTAGCCCCAGCAGCAAATTGATAGCAAAAAAAGGCACCAGGGGAATTAAGCGCAGGCTAAACAAATAAAACGCCCCGTCCTTAGCAACGCCGTGATGAATTGCCTCCAGGTGGCGGCCCAAGCGCTGTTGCACCTGTGCGACAAACAAATAACGGGCGGATAAAAACGCCAAACTCGCCCCTAGACTGGAGGCAAAGGACACCAAAAGGCCGCCGACCAAAAGGCCGAACAGCGCGCCGGCCGCCAGCGTCATCACTGCAGCCCCCGGCAGGGAAAGCGCAGTTACCAGCACATAAAGCGCACAAAAACCGGCGGCGAACAGGCCGGGGTGTTGCCCCTGCCAGGCGCGCAGGGCCTCAAGGTGGGTTGTTAGCTGCGCCAAGCTCAGCCAATGGGCCAAGTCCCAATGCCACGCCGCCGCCACTGCACTGGCCAGCACTGCCGCCAGCAATAGCTTTAAGCCCAGGGACCTGTTCACGCCAGCAGAGCCTCGGCGGGGGCCTGCTCTAGCGCGCCCTGGCAACTAGAACCCGCCCCAGCCGTGCAGCCAAAACAGTGATCCGCCACCCTGATGGGCGCGCCGACGAGGGACTCTTCCAGCAGATCGCTTAAATGCATACGGCTGCTGGCCAGGCGGCCAGGTATCACCAGCCCCAGCTGTTGGTTGAAGTCACAGTCGTACACATAACCCTGCCAATCCACGCTCAGCAGGGATTTACACATCACATGGGCCAGGTTGGCCTCGGCGTGGTTGGTGCGCAGCAGTTGCATGTAGTCCACAAACTGCCCCTTGGACACCAGCATAGAACCAAAGCGGGCAATGGGCATGTTGGTGATGGTGAACAACTGGTTGAACACCACGCCAAAATCCTCCGCTAAGCGCTGTTGGTAGGCGGCCTGCAGTGCCTTCTGCTCCGGCGGCAACACCGGCCCCTGGGGGTTGTACACCAGGTTGAGCTCCAGGCCAGAGCCGGGCTGGCCATAACCCAGCTGGTTGAGCTGGCGCAGGGCGGCGATGCTTTTCTCAAACACCCCGGCGCCGCGTTGTTTATCGACATTAGCCGAGGCATAACAGGGCAGGGAGGCCACCACCTGCACCTGCTGGGCGGCTAAAAATTCCGCCATCTGTTCAAACCCCGGCTCCTGCAGAATAGTTAGGTTGCAGCGGTCGATGACCTGTACCCCCAAGGCGCGCGCGGCGCGCACCAGATCCATAAAGCCCGCATGCATCTCCGGCGCGCCACCGGTTAAATCCAATAGCCCAATCCCTTGCTTGGCCAACACCTGCGGAATCAGCGCCAGGTTATCCGCCGTCATCATCTCTTTGCGGTTGGGTCCCGCGTTGACGTGGCAGTGTTGGCAGGTCTGGTTGCACTTATAGCCCAGGTTCACTTGCAAGCAGGTTAAGGCGTCCCGGCGGATGGCGGGGAACTGGTGGCGGTTTAACAGAGGAAGGGTGGCGTGCATGGCAAATCTCTCATTAATCGACAAACAAAGTGCGCCAAGCCTTTAGGTGCGCAGCCTGGGCCGTTGAGTGGTTGAACTCGGGGCCGGGCTTGCCACTTAAACCTAAAGGCCTCAGTTGAACGCGTAGCGAAGGGGCTAGGGCGTGCATCTGAACCTTGCGCGGGTGGTTTTTAGGTTAAAAGCCTGGGGCAGGTTAGTCGCTAGGCAGCGGGAATTTCTTACAGGTCGGCGAGATTTTTTTGCAGCTGCCGTTTCACGCACCCAACGTATTGTGCAGCTGGGACAATCGGCTCAGCCGCCGACCGCGCCTAATAATGGCCGCCCTGAGCGCGCCGAAGTTCAAGGCCGCTGAATGGTTTGTATAAAACGGGTCGCTTCTAAAGGCGCGCAGCCGGTGTAATCAACCGAGATTTTTGGCCTTGGCGGTGCGCCCCAGCCAGTGGTGTTCTAAACAGTGACGCAGCTTCGCCTTGGCGCGGTGCAGCAGAACGTGCACATGACTCAGGCCTATACCGCGCGCCTGGCTGATGGCCTGTGGGTCCACATCATTGAGCTCGCGCAGCCCAAACACCTGAGCCTGCTGCGGGCTCAGATCGCCCATGCAGCTTGTTAATACCCGTTCAAACTGCGCGCTTTCGGCCATTTTCGCCGGGTTAACCACTGGCCCAGCGCCGGGGTGTTGAGCCAGCCATTCATCTAAGCGATCGGCGTGTTCGTCTAAGGGCTCGGTGTTGGCGTGGCGGCGCTGACCGCGCTGGGCGTCGGCGATTTTGTGTTTGAGTATGCCAAACACCCAGGTGCTAAACGCCGACTGCTCGGCGAACTGCTGCGCGTTCAGCAGTGCGCCCATCAGCGCCTCCTGCACTACGTCCTCCGCCAAGTGGGCGTCCTGCAGTTTGGTTGTGGCAAAACGCACCATGTGCTCGCGCAGAGCGGCGAGGGTTTCACTGTCGAACAGTACAGGGGCGGCGGCCATACAAGCATCCCAAAAAGCGGCGAAATTGCCAGTCGACTACCCTACCCCATCTAACCCGTTAGATAAACCCTGAGCGGAAACTCCGCATAAACCGCTTATCAATAAAGCGTTTTAGCCGCCACACCCAGGGCGCCCGCCAATACCAAGGGCCGTACAACGCCAGCGCATCCCGATGGCCGAGGGCGGCAATTTGCAGCACCCAATGTGCAGGCTTATAGGCCGACCAATGCCCTTGGCCGCTGCACAGGCAGCGCAGATTGGCGGCGAGCACAGCGCCCGCTCGCACGGCATTCACCCCACTAGGGGCCAGTGTGCCATCCATGCGACGGCACACATCCCCGGCCGCTACTATGCCCGCGTGGGACAGGCTCCGAAAATAGCTATCCACAGCGATAAACCCGGCCCCATCGAGCATAAGCCCACTGGCGGCTAAACAATCCGGCGCCTGCCCCTGGCAGGCCCAAACCACCCCACTAAAGGCATCACCCGGCGCGGCGGCACGAAAATATTCCGGCCGCACTCGCACCGGCTTATCGGTCAGCGCACTTAAAGCCTGGCGGCGCCCCCCAGGGGACAGTTTTGGCAGCGGCCCCTGCGGCCCGGTAAACCAGCAGACCTCTAGATGCGACCCAGAAGCCCGGTAGCGAGCGGCTAACCCCAGCACCAACTCAAAGCCGCCCAAGCCGCCACCCACCACTGCCAGACGCAGGGGCGCAGCGCCCGGCGTACACCTGGCGTCCCACTGGGCGACTCGGGTCACAAAGGCGGGGAAGGGTTTGATCGCCACACCATCCGCCGCAACCTGTGTTGCCTTCTGGCGGCTGCCTAAATTGATGGACAGAAGGTCAAACTCATAGCGGACACCAGCGGCCTCCACCCAGCGCTCATCGGCGTTGATCGCGCTGACGCTCGCCTCAATCCAGCCTATGCCCAGCCGTCGGCACAAGCTGGCAACATCCAGCAGGCATTCCTCTTCCTTGTAATCACCCGCCAGCCAGCCCGGCACCATGCCCGAATACATCTGCAGCGGCGATTCGCTCAGCAGCCAACAATTTTGCGGCCTATAGCCCTGCGCCGCCCAGGTGTTCAGCAGCACCGCATGCGCATGGCCGGCACCGAGTAATAAAAGGTGTGTTTTCATCAAAATGCTCTGGCGGCACGCCAATAAAAGTTAATTACTCGGCTATTAACCCGGCGACAAAATAGATCAGGATGATTTGCGCGTGCAACAGAGGTTCCTTAACCGCGTGTTGAAATACTACCTCGCTAGGCCCGGCGGCGTTAAATGTGACGAAAAAATCTTCATTTACTACCTGTAAACTCCGGCTTTTTTGTCACATTTGCCCTGCCAGACCATCGCCGCCACCATATTTCAACAAGCTGCTAAATATTCCGCCGCAGATAAAAACTACAGATTAATTTAAAACGCGGCAAAAATGCCCGCTATGTCATTTTTTAACAACACGCGCGCCTCCCGATTGCTTCGGCACCAAGCTGCCTGCCCACACATCTATAAGGCCACAACTCGCCGGTCAGAGCTTGAAAATACCACTTAACTACTGCGCGCCAAAAACCTCAGCTCATGCGATTTTAATTACACAGCGTCCCGAAATACTCGCTTGTCAAAAATGCCTTTATCACCGCTAATAGCGGCAGAATAGCTGCACTGTAAATAACGGGTTATTTTATTTTGCATGCATAATTTGAGTAAGCGCTGACAATTACTTTACTCACGCTGGTATGGTTACACGCAGAGCAAACCATACACTCAGCAAATGCGCCTGCATTCCTGTAGGCGTCGGGTTTTGTGGCGGGGAGACGCGGTCAGTGCGGCTAGATATTTCAGCACTTGCCTAAAACAGGCCAGCCGCGCAAATGGATCAGGATTATCTATTAACCCGGCACTAAAACCCGCCAGGTTAATAAAACCTGTCTTTATGATTTTTGAACATGGGGAAATCTTAGATGGGGTAAAAAATTGCTGATTAATGGCCGATTTAGCTATTTTTTACTCAGGGAGTATTTCCCCGCAGGGTCGGCGCAGGCGCCATGCCCGCCGCCCATTTTGACAATTAATATTCACGGAGATTAATCGCATGCGCACACTCATGAACAGCTTGTTGAAATACGTTGGCGCCGCCAGCGCTAGCAAGGCAGTCTTTCAAATAGCTGTTAAGGCCATTACTAGCCTATTATTAGGTGTTTTAAGCCTGCCGGCGGATGCTCATGTCAAGTGGTTTGTGACGGACGAAGGCGCCTTTGCCTCTGCTCATTTCGCACTGGATAGCATCAGTATGCTGGTTGTAAGCGGTGCGGTTTTTTTCTTGTTGCTGGCCAGTTGGGCCGAATTTAGTAATCGCCATGGCACACGCCAGCTGCTGTATGCGCCATGGCTTAGCAGTCATTATATATACGCGCTAATAAAAGCCGCCGTGCTCATTTTATTATTGGGCAATATTATTCAAGGCCATTTTATTGCACCGAATATTCCTATTGCCCACCATGCACAAACTGAACATTTAGCACAGGGCCTGCTGATTATTGTGTTGGTATTTAATGGCCTGTTATTCGCACTGGCCACGCTTTTATTATGTGTGGCGCTTATGGTGATGTACGGCTTGGATATAGCCATTGATTATGTTTTTGAGTTAGCCGCCATTGCTTTGGCGGTGGGGCTGTGTTGCCCGCCTAATACTGTACGCACAGGTATATTGCGCAGCCTGCAGTTACATTCGTCACCGGCCTACTGTCAGCAGTATGCACTTACCGCTTTGCGGTTTGGGCTGGGTATACAACTGTGTGTGTTAACTGTCCACGATAAGTTATTACACCCAGGTCTTGCCCTGCAGTTTTTACAAGACTACCCCTATTTTAATTTTATGCGCCTGGCTGGATTAACCTCATTTAGCGACTTACATTTTGTGCTCGGCGCAGGCTTGGCTGAATTGTGCTTCGGCCTGTTATTGGTGACGAATATAGCGCAGCGCCTAGCATCAAGCTGCATTTGTTTTTTCTTTTTATTGTCGGGAGTAGTGCTGGGCCCGGCGGAGTTATTGGGGCATATCCCTATTTTTGCTGTAGCTATAATCCTATTAATCAACCCTGCCCCAGCGCTTAACCTATTGAAAAAGCCACCGTTTGAAATAAAAAACGTACAAGCTTAAGAGCGCTTTTAAACAACCGGCGCAGCCAAGGCTGCTTTATTTGACGGTTTTTTTGATTTCACTGGATCTTGCACCGCTGTGTGGTTTTGCTCCCAAGGGATGCTGGAGCGGCTTTTTTCAACCATAAAATCAATCAGTTTGCGCACATTAATAGGCAGGAATTTATTTTTTAAAAACACCAGGTTAACGCTCTTGCCCCCCTGCCAGTGGTGCTCACTAATATTGAGCAAATCGCCCTGTTTAATTTCAGCGTGGCACAACGCCAAGGGCAAGAGGCTTTGCCCATAACCACTTAAAATTATTTTTTTACATAGTGAAAAGTTGTCCACCTGCATAGAGGACTTAGGCACATCCATAGGTTCGGAAAAATCCCGATAATTAAAGCCATCCACGCCAACAAAGGGTATAGCCTCTTTGGCTTCTGCTTGGGCGCGTTTTGAAGTAACGCGAACGAAATCCATACGCCCTAGGGAGCGCGCAACTAAAGCACAGTCCTCCAATTTGCCCAATCGAAACTGCACATCAATTCCATCCGCGATTAAACAAGACCGTTCATCACACGAAAGTATATCCAAGCGCAGGTTGGGATGAGCTGTAGAAAATTCTGCCAGCAAAGCGGCAATCACCGGCGTGTGAAAAACCTCTGGCATATGAATGCGCACACTGCCCTGTGCATTAACCTGGAACGCCTGTAATTTGGATTGCGCAATTTTGGCCTGGTTGACCACTTCTGTGCAGTGCCTTAAATACTCAGCCCCGGCTTGGGTCAATTCTAGTTTGCGTGTGTTGCGCGAAATCAGGGTGACACCGATGGACTCTTCGTACTGAGCAACACGGCGGCTTAACGACTGTTTGGTAATGTGTAAAATTTTACCCGCAGCCGTTATGCTTTTTGCATTGGCAACCACATAAAAAATATACATATCATTTAAATTTAGATGATCTGCCATAACACAATCTCAATAACGCCAAGGGGTGAGCCAAGCCTGGTTAATCAAATAGCTTCCAAGCCTGGTTAAAATAAGTCTGACTAGCTGCGTGCTAATAAATTTAGGTTGGGTAATAAATTGAAAGAAGTTGCAAGGGTCATGTTTAACCCGGTGCCTCCGAAAATGTGTGTGCGGGCCTGTATTATTAACCCGACGCTATAAAGCAGCGGGTTAATAACAGCATTTGATCGAATAATATTGCTTGGATCTGTGAAATATTCACCTGAGGTTTCCGAGGCAAGTATTTGATCCCTGACGCTCAGCCGTGCATACACCTAAGTAACCTGAGTTAAATCCACTGCGACCGCCCAATGTTTAAATCGGAACCTTGTTTCCAAAAATTCGCCCTGCAGAGCTGCTATTGCCTGCGTCTAATTTTTGCAAAAAACACCCATATTCTGCTTTTTAGACGCTTTAGCTAGAGCTTCACTAAGATTTTTAGGATAAAAATTTTAAACACAGTTTTAATGGCTCAGTGCGCGTGATTACTCACATGCAAAGGCCTTTGTTGGTTGTAATTGAACCATCGCCGTATGTTAACAGCATCATTATTTCCAACCCGTCTGCCGCAATCATGCAATTATGCTGACACTTTGTCAGAACAACATTAACAAACCGGCTTTATAGGACAGACCAAATGCTGCCAATCGTGTGTAACGCTATTACCCCCCTGCTGTTATTGGCTCTGCTTGCGCTGCCCTGGTTTGCCAAGAGCGCTTTAGCGCGCGGCAGGTTTATCGGGCTAATCGGGGCACAGACGGCGGCGGGTTTGGCTGCCACCTACGGCCTTATGGCCCTCGATCAGGCATTTGGCTGGTGGCCCTCCTGGGGACTGGACTACAGCACCCACTCAGCCTTTGCTTTGAGCCTGGCCCTGCCGTTGGTCAAACACCACCACTGGGCATGGGGCGGTGTGTTGATAGTGTACGGCCTGTTCATGCGCCAGCTGAACTACCACTCCTGGGCCGATATGCTCACTACAGGTCTGGCCTGGGCCGCTTTGTGCCTACCCCTGGTGTATGGAATTGAGCGGTTTATAGACTGCAAAACGCAGGCTGCGCAGGCAAAAAATCCCCTGCCCACAAAGAATACTAGATAGCCCAGTGGCAGCAATTTACACTTAGCGCCATTTGATGAGCGCGGGTACTTAAGTAGACCAACCCCTCCACCTTCTTGCTTGCCCCGCCTAAGCCCGACTGCGCCAACCTCAGGAGCCGCTATGCCCTTTATCCACATCACCTCACTGCCGCCCCAGGAGCCGGTGAACATGCCAGCGGTACTGGAAAATATCAGTCTCAGCTTTTCTAAATTCCTGGGTTTAGAGGTGAAATTTGTCACCGCCACATGGAATTTTTTACCCCCAGGCCACTATGCCACCGGCGGCCAGGCGGCGCAGTTTCAGCCGTTAAACTCCCACCCCCTGCTAGTGAACTTGGTAGTACCCGGCTTTTACCGCAATGAACAGGTCGCTAAGGCATTGCAGGCCACTGCATCGGCTATCCACGAAGTAACCCAAATTCCTAAAACCAATTTATTTATACAGGCGCAGGTGGCCAAATCTGGTTTTGTTTTCGACAACGGCGCGGTGGTGTCGTGGAATTAACAGGTCTCGGCTAGCTTAGTTTACCCTGTCGATTCAATTTACAAGCCTTGTCGCTTAAAGAATGCTGGCTCGCAGCAACTGGCGCTAGCAGGCCTAGACGGAGGGCAGAATATGCCGCCGAGTTTTTTTACAAAAGCTTGTTCTGCGCTGCAAAAAATCAATATAAAGCAATGATTTAAAAATAAAAAATAACATTGGACTGTTATTAGCTTGGGACGCCTACCTGTTATTAGGCCGTCGGTAACTTAGTCGCCGACGAATCACTGTTTAACCCAACTCGACACCAAGGAGATTTAACCATGTCACTGTATTTTGTCCTTTTGCTTGGCTGCGGCTTGCTCAGCATCGCAGCACTGCGCCGCAGACACGTTTAATCTATTGAGCACCCCTGATATTTAAAGCGGCCAATTCGGTCGCTTTTTTTTGCCCTGGCGTTTTTGCTCAGAGGGGAGCTGGCAGGTGTTTGAACCGCTCCAGCAGCACCTGAGCCAGTAACACAGTGGCCTTGCCCGCCATATCGCCATCGGTTTTCACCAGTGATAAACCCACCCGTCGCGGCTCGGTGTCGCTAAGCGCCAACAGGCGCAGCTGGCCCTGGACCAGCCCATCATGCAGCCAATGTTCCGGCAAAAACGCAAACCCCAGGCCTGCCTGCACCGCCGCAAGGCTGCTGGCAAAGTGGCTGGTGGTCAACCGCTGCTCAGCCCCCAGCCAACCGGCGTCCTGTTCGCGCTTAATGCCTGTATCGCGCAGCACAATTTGTCGGTAGCGGCGTAAATCCTCAAAGCTGAGGGGTTCGTGGTGCTCCGCCAGCGGGTGTTTGGCACTGACGACAGGCAGCATGCTAATTGCGCCTAAGGGCTGGGGCCAAAAGCCGGGCGGCACCCTGGGCATGATGGCGATCTGGCACTGGCGCGATAACAGCGCCTCATCCGTGCCGGATAGGCTGGTCTCCAGCAGACGCACACGAGTGGCGGGGTTTTCGCGCGCCAATACACAGCAGGCTTCCAATACCGGCTGCAGAGGCACCAGGGCATCAAGCGCCAGGGTGACCTCCGCCTCCCAACCCTGTGCCAAGCGGCTGGCCCCTTCTTCAAGGGCCATGGCGGCATCCAGCAGCTGGCAGGCCTGGCGATAAAACACCTGCCCGGCAGCGGTTAATTCTGCTTTACGGCCGCTCAGCTGCAATGCGGGTACCGGCAGTTGTTGGTTGAGCAGGCCCAGGCTGTAGCTGATGCTGGACTGGCTTTTATTCAAGCGCTCAGCCGCCTTGGCAAAGCTGCCTTCCTCCACCACCGCGCGCAAAGCTGCCCATTGGTCGAGGGAAATTTTAGGGAGTGTGGGTTTCTGTGGCATAGGTTAATACATCCAATTTTTAGATATTTATTAGTGCAAAATTGCGACAATAAATCAATTATTTAAACCTATGATAAATCCATCAACCCACAATGAGGATTTCATCATGAGCCAACATATTCTTCGTCTCGATAGCAGCCTGTTTGGCGAGCAGGGCCAATCCACCCGTTTAAACGATCTGGTGTTGGAAGGCCTGCTTAAGCACTGGCCCGGCGCTAAAGTCGTGCAGCGTAACCTGAACCAGCTGCCCCACTTAGATGCCAGCTTTTTCGCCGCGTTAGGCGCTAGCGCCGACAGCCGCACCCCTGAGCAACAGCAGCGCGTCGCCCTTGCCGATGCCATCATCCAGGAAGTACAAGAGGCCGACAGCATTGTGCTGGCCGCCCCCATGTACAACTTCTCGGTGCCTTCGCAGGTGAAATCCTGGCTGGATTATTTAGCGCGCGCCGGTACAACCTTTCGGTATACCGCGCAGGGGGTTGAAGGCTTGGTAGGCAACAAACCCGTTTTTATTCAAACCACACGTGGCGGCGTCCACCAGGGTTCACCTCGGGATACCATAGAGCCGCTGTTGGTGAGTTTTTTCGGGTTTATAGGCATCAGCGACCTGCGTTTTACCTTCGCCGAAGGGCTTAATCAACCGAACTTAAAAGACGCCGGCTGGCAAAATGCCCTCGAACAAGTAGAGAAAAACCTAGCCTTATAAATAAAACACCACCTCAATAAGTAGGAGATCGCCATGAGTGAGCGAACCGTAGTAGAAATGCTGGCAGCCCAGGCTGCCTCCGATGGTGACGGTGTAAAACTGCTGCGTGTGTTTGGCGGCGGCAACCTGAGCCGGTTTGATCCCTTTTTAATGCTCGATGAGTTTGGCTCCGAAGCCGCCGACGACTACATAGGCGGTTTCCCGCCCCACCCACACCGGGGTTTTGAAACCATCACCTATATGCTACAAGGCAAAATGGAGCACACAGATCATCTGGGTAACCGAGGTTTATTAAGCGATGGCGATGTGCAGTGGATGACCGCCGCACACGGCATTATCCACAGCGAAATGCCCAAGCAAACGGCAGGCAAAATGCGCGGCTTTCAAATCTGGCTGAATCTGCCCGCTAAAACCAAACTCTCACCACCGGCCTGGCAGGATCTACCGGCCGCTAAGGTGCCTGAGTATATAGGTGAGACTTATCGCATTAAGGCCATCGCAGGCCGCGTGCAACTGGCCGACCGGTTAGTTGAGGGTGCCTTCGAGCGGCCAGATACTCAGCCTATTTACTGGGATGTTCACCTGGCGCCGCAGAGCTCGCTCACCATCCCTCTGCCCGATCACTTTACCGGCTTGGTTTATACCTACGAGGGCTTGGTGAATCTGGGTGCGGTTAAGGTGCAGGCCCGTCAGTTGGCAAGGCTCAATGACACAGGTGCGCTGGTCGTTCACAACCACAGCTCGGCAGAAGCGCGTTTCTTAGTGCTGGCAGGGGCGAAGCTCAAAGAGCCCATAGTGCAATACGGGCCTTTTGTGATGAACACCCGCGAAGAGATTGAGCAGGCTTTGAGTGACTATCGCGAGGGTAAGTTAACCCTCTAAACACAGGGCAGGCCAAACCACCTGCCCGCTTTATACAGCGGTGCCCAGAGCAAAACCCGCTCCCGCCGTAATCGCCATGGCAATAGCTCCCCAGATTAAGACCCGGCTGGCTGCAGGCAACACTGGGGCGCCGCCCATATGGGCACCCCATCCACCCAAAAGCAACAGACACACCAAACTGATGCCGGCGGCAGCGGGCATCAAGTAATCACCGGGAAGCAACAGGCTTAAACAGGGCAGGCTGGCCCCAAAGACAAAACTCAGGGCTGAGGATAAAGACGCTAGCACAGGCGCCGCACGGGTCTCTTGGACTATGCCCAGCTCATCGCGCAGATGCGCCTCAAGTGCATTGTGGGCCGTTAGGGCTTTGGCCACTTCCAGCGCAAGTTCACTGCTTAACCCGCGCGCCTTATAAATACCCTTCAGCTCTAATAACTCCCGTTCCGGCTCGGTGGCGAGCTCCTGCATTTCTTTGCGTATATCGGCATTTTCTAAATCGGCCTGCGACTGCACGGACACATATTCACCCGCCGCCATAGACAAGGCGCCCGCAAAAACCCCCGCAAGAGCTGCCAGCACAATGGATGAGGTAGCAGCCTGCCCGGCAGCCATGCCCAAAATCAAACAGGCTAAGGAGATAATGCCGTCATTAGCGCCCAAAACCGCAGCGCGCAACCAACCGGCGCGGTCACCACGGTGTGATTCAGTATGAAAATAAGCCATGTATCCCCCAGACTCGGGATCGGCAGATGCCGATCAGCCAAAAGGGCGATTTTATACTGAGCAGAAGGATGGAGCGTGCAGCAATTTAAAGAACCAGTTTAAAGCCCACATAAATCAACATGCAGGACAAAGCAGGCCGCAAATAACGATCGGCCACGCGGTTGGCCAAATGGCTACCTAAATAAATGCCCGGCAGCGATCCGAGCAATAAATAACCAAGCAGCGTCCAGTCCACATGGCCAACCGACGCATGGCCTAAGCCTGCCACCAGGGTTAAGGGCACCGCGTGGGCGATTTCTGTACCCACTAACCGAACGGTTGGCAGCATGGGATACAGCACAAACAGCGCAACCGTACCCAAAGCACCCGCGCCAATGGACGTAATTGTCACCACCGCACCGAGAATAGCCCCGGTGATAATAGTGGCTCGCCGCTGCTGCACACCCTGCAAACGCGTAATCCACCAATCGCGGCGGTGGGCGTAGGCAACTAAAGACGTTTTAAACAAAACTGCCAGCGCAGTGAACACCAGCGCATACCCAAGGGTGACTTTAATAATTTTATTGAGCGTAGCGGTATCCATCCAGCCTGCGGACAAAAACCACAGGGTCAACAAGGCAGCAGGCACAGAACCCACCGCCAACCAACCGGTAATACCCCAGTCAATATTGCGTTTTTTATGGTGAACATGAATGCCACCGGACTTGGTGATGGCGGCATAGAGCAGGTCTGTACCCACCGCGCTGGTGGGCGCCACACCAAAATGCAGCAGAATCGGCGTCATCAGCGACCCCCCACCAACCCCCGTTAGGCCAACAATAAACCCCACAACTAAACCTGCGAGGGTGAAGGGTAAATGTGATTCCATGAACTGTGCCAAATGTTTAAATTTAAACACAGCCTAGCAGCCCGGTTATTAAAGGCGAAGTAACCAAAAGTTAGAATATTATTCCAAATGGTTATATGTTGCCGAACACACCGCCTTTTCAGCTGAACACGCAGATTCACAAGTTTCTAATAGCGGTTTATTTTTGCGCTGGTCGGGGATCGTTTGGTGGCAGCGCTGATTAACGGGTATTTTCAAAAACGCACGAGTAACTCCCTAGCGGATTTCCTGCCCGCCCGGAATGGTTTTGCAAACACCGATTGATTAGAGCTTACTAAACTGACCAAAAGCCTTCAGGTTAATGACTTGGGTTCACTGGGCTTTTAGGTAAAACATCTATTCAATATTCTGCACCTGCTCACGCATCTGCTCAATTAACACTTTTAATTCGACGGCAATTTGCGTGGTTTCACTGGCGTTGGATTTAGATGAAAGTGTATTAGCTTCGCGATTTAACTCTTGCATTAAAAAATCCAACTTGCGCCCTATAGGTTCTTTTTGTTTTAAACAGTGACGCACTTCGATGAGGTGGGTTTCTAAGCGGTCCAGCTCTTCGGCTACGTCAGATTTTTGCGCTAAATAAACCAATTCCTGCGCTAGGCGTTCGCGGTCTATTTCTACTGCTAGGGCATCTAATTTATTTTTTAATTTTTCCTGTTGCAGTTGCTGCAATTTGGGCAGGTGGATTTTTACCTGGTCTACACCGGCTTGAATCATTACCAAGCGCTGCTCAATTAATTGCGCAAGTTCTGCCCCTTCACGAGTGCGGTTGGCCTGTAGGTCGGTGAGGGTGCGGGTAAATAAATTTAACACCGCTGCATCTATAGCCTCTTGGTCGAGGCTCGCGCTGTGGAGAACACCGGGCCAGCGCAGCACTTCTAAAGGGTTGATGGGGGCTGGGTGCAGTATGTGTTGGCTCAGGGATTGGGCCAGGTCAATTAGGCTGCGAGCCACGTCGAGGTTTACCGCTTGGTTGGTGCTTTCATCCCATTTAATAAAAATCGAGGCTTCCACCTTGCCTCGGCTTAATTGGGTGCGCAGCTGATCGCGCAAGGAGACTTCCAAGCGTTTAAGCACATCGGGCATACGGATGGAGGGTTCTAAATAGCGGTGGTTTACGCTGCGGATTTCACAGATTAACTGCCCCCAGGGCTGTTGTTCTTCGATGCGGGCAAATCCGGTCATACTGCGCGGCATAGGGTGGTCTCTTCAGTTAGGTGTATGTGAGGGGGTTGTAGCCTGGTAGACACTTTTAACGAGCTAAAAAAGTGCCTTTTATTGCGGCTAGAGTCTACCACTTGGCGCTGGCAGGTCATTAGCCTGTCACCTACCTGCGTGCCCGTCGGGCTATAATGCGCGCCCATTTATCCAGGCTTGAAGTGTTCATGCAACGACCCAGCGGCCGCGCCAGCCATCAATTGCGCCCCATCAGCATTACCCGCCATTTCACTAAACACGCCGAGGGCTCGGTGTTGGTGGCCTTTGGTGATACCCAGGTGTTGTGTAACGTTTCTGTTACCGAAGGGGTGCCGCGTTTTTTAAAGGGTACAGGACAGGGTTGGTTAACGGCGGAATACGGCATGTTGCCGCGCTCCACCGGCAGCCGCATGGATCGCGAAGCGGCGCGGGGCAAACAGGGGGGCCGCACGCTGGAGATTCAGCGCCTCATCGGCCGGGCGCTGCGCTCGGCTTTGGATTTAAAAAAACTCGGCGAGTACACCCTAATGGTGGACTGTGATGTGATTCAGGCCGATGGCGGCACCCGCACTGCATCTATCACGGGTGCTTGTGTGGCGCTGGTTGATGCGCTGAATTTTTTGCAGCGCAAGGGCCAGCTCAAAACCGACCCCCTCTTGGGCATGGTGGCAGCGGTGAGTGTGGGCGTGTATCAGGGTGAGCCCGTACTGGATTTGGATTATCTAGAAGACTCTGCCGCCGATACGGATTTAAACCTGGTGATGACTGAGGCCGGTGGCATGATCGAAATTCAAGGCACCGCTGAACACGGCGCCTTTAGTGAGGCCGAGCTGCAGAGCATGTTGAGCTTGGGTAAGGCGGGTATTGTTGATTTGATTGCGCTGCAAAAACAGGCCCTAGCGCAGGGTTAAGGCTGCTTGGCCAGCTGCGCCTGCGCAAGCCAGGCCTCTAAAATAATCCGCGCCGCAATGGAGTCTATGGGGGCTTGGCCGTAATTGCCTTTGTGGCCGCGCGCCTGGGCTTCCCATTTGGCTTCGCGGGTGGAGAGGCGCTCGTCCACCATCTCCACCGGCAGGTTAAAGCGGCCATTTAAACGGTTGCCAAAGGTGCGAGCGCGTTTGCTCAGTTCGCTTTCGCTGCCGTCCATATTAAGTGGCAAGCCCACCAGTAGCAGCGCTGGCTGCCATTCTTTTAGCAGCGCCGCGATGCTGTCCCACTGGGGGACTCCATCGCGAGCTTTGAGGGGAGGCAATTCGCGGGCGGTTTGAGTGATGTTTTGGCCAAAAGCCACACCGATATTTTTAAGGCCATAGTCAAATAACAGGGCCGAACGGGCGGGTGTCTCTGCCATTAAGCGTGGCCCAGTTGCGGGGAGATAAGGTTTGGGTCTATGCCCAGGTGTTTGGCCGCCGCACTCCAGCGCAATTCGATGGGTGTGCAAAATAACAACTCATAGGAGGCGGGCACAGTGAGCCAGGCGTTGGTGGCTAGTTCATCCTCTAATTGCCCAGCGCTCCATCCCGCATGGCCCAGCGCAAACAGCGCATGGCTGGGGCCCTGGCCTACGGAGAGGGCAGTGAGTATGTCTTTGGAGCCAGTCAGGCAAATACCCTCGGTGACTTTTAGGCTGGAATCCCACTGTCCCTCTTCGTTATGCAGCACAAAACCCCGCTGGGTATTGACCGGGCCGCCGGATAACACCGGGGCTTGGCAGATGTTCTCGCCCAGCGGTAGGTGCAGCTCTTCAAATACCTGGCCGATGGTTAAATCCAGTGGCCGGTTTAACACTATGCCCATGGCCCCCTCGGGGCTGTGATCGCAGATGTAGGTGACCGTGTGGGAAAAGTGCGGGTCTCTCAGGCTGGGGGTAGCAATCAGCAGATGGTTGCGCAGGTTGTCCCCAATGGTGATGCTGGATTCAATCGGCATTTAAATCTCCCAGGCTGTTAAAGCCTTCTGCAGGGCTTAAAGCCCCGTGTTACAGGTTCAATACACAACACCGCCCCCTAATTGGTGGAGAGGCCGGTGATTTCGAACTTCCAGGTGCGGATAATTTCCAGCTTGTCGTTGCCGGCCATAACTTCCGCTGGCACTGCTTTAAAGGGTGCGGCCAAATGCACAATTTGCAAGGCCGCTTGGTTCAAGATGGCATGGGGGGCGCCTTCGAGTATTTCTACGCTGTCGATAGTGCCGTTGGGGTTAATTTGCACCGCCAGGCGCAGCTCGCCGAATTGGCGTTTGCTGAGTGCTTCTGTGGGGAAGTGTTTGTTGCCCACGGCCTCTACTATTTCATTCCACTGGTTTAGGTATTCAGCATCCTTGGAGGCAATGGCGGAGACGGCCGTCATGCGGCGAATGCGCGGGCGCATGGCCTCCTGTTGGTTGAGGCGATCGCGCTTAGCCATCAGGGCGGCTTTTTCGGCGGTTTCCGGCGGGGTTTCTATATCCTCGGCCTCGCGGGTGATCTCCGCAGGCTCAGCCACCGGTTCAGTGGTAACCGGGAGCTGGTGGCTACTGGTGGCTTGGGTTTTAACAATTTCATCTGGGGCGCTGCTGGCCTCGGTGGTTTTGTGCATTTCAATCGGGGTGGTCTGCTGCACATTCGGGTCGGCAAACACCGCATCCTCTGCGGCGGTCAGCTCTTTAGGAGTCTCGGCGGTGCCGCTGGCTTCTTGGTTGGTTTGAGCTAAAAAATCCGCCTCTTTGGGGGCTTCAGTGGCGTGGGTGGCCAGGGTCACGTTCAGAGTGGGCGCAACCTTAGAGCCGTGCACCACGGTAAAACCCACGCCCAACAGCAGCAGCGCATGCAGGCCTATAGCCAGGAAGAGGGTGAAACTTAACCGGTCGCCGGTTTCTACGGTGGGGTCGAGAGTGGCCATGGGGGCAGGTTAGGTTCCTAAGCGTGAAGTGATGGCGTTCATTAACAGGCCGCCTATGTCCGTGGGATAAACCTTGTTGATTTCGCGGGCACAGGTGGGGCTGGTGACGTTAATTTCGGTGAGGTAATCGCCTATAACGTCCAGGCCCACAAAGAGTAATCCCTTCTCCTTAAGACTAGGCGCGACCTGTTGCACAATCCAATGATCCCGCTCGGTGAGCGGCACCGGCACCCCCTTGCCGCCTGCAGCGAGGTTGCCACGGGTTTCCCCCTGAGCGGGGATACGGGCTAGAGCATAGGGAACAGCTTCACCGTCTACCACCAAAATACGTTTATCGCCCTGGCTGATTTCGGGGATATAACGCTGGGCCATAATAAATTCGCCGCCGTCTTGGGTGAGGCTCTCTAAAATCACACTCACATTAGGGTCGTCCGCTTTGGCGCGGAAAATACGGCTGCCGCCCATGCCGTCGAGGGGTTTAAAAATCACGTCTTGATGTTCAGCATGGAAGGCGCGCAGGCGAGCTATGTCGCGGCTGACCAAGTGGGGGGGGCAGCAGGCGGGGAAGTGGGTGGCAAAAAATTTCTCATTGCAATCGCGCAAACTGCGCGGGTCGTTCACCACCAGCGCACCCTGTTGCTGAGCCTGTTCAAGAATATAGGTGGCATAGATATACTGGTTATCAAAGGGCGGATCTTTGCGCATCAAAATGGCGTTTATGTTCCCTAAAGGAATTTCCCGTCGCTCGCTTAATTGATACCACTGGTTGGCATCCTGAAATACCTGCAGTTGGCGCAGGCTGCCATAAGCGCTACCATTTTGGGCATAAAGGTCCTGCAGCTGGGCGTACCACAGCTCAAAACCCTGTTGCTGGGCTGCCAATAATAAAGCGAGCGTAGTGTCTTTGTAGAAATTGATCCCTTCAATGGGGTCCATCACTACGGCAAGTGTTCTAAGCTGTGACATAGGGTTTCCTCGAGAGTCGCTGCAGGGTTAGCAAGCTGTACTGCGTGTAAAGGCCACCTGAACGTGAAAAAAGGCGCTGGCCCCGTGGCGGAATAGCCAAAGTTGGTCGATTATAAAAGGTATCGTTTGAAAGCACCTGCTATAGCGCGAGTGAATGAGCAATTTAATCGGCCGCTGCTTGAAAGTACCTCAGAGCGAGGTCTTGGTGCGCTGCGCATCGGCGTGAATTCCATTGTTTTGCTGTATTTTCTTGATATTCAAATACTTATGGAATCACCCTGACAACTGTGTTAAAAGAGCAAACCCGCCAAAAGGCTATGATGGATAGCCTTTCTATGGCGATAATTTATTAAAACCACTGGTATAGAGTCTGTCTATGGACGTGAATCTAGAACATCTTAAGGTGATGGTCATCGACGATAGCAAAACTATTCGTCGCACCGCAGAGACCCTATTAAAAAAGGTTGGCTGCACCGTTGTCACCGCAACAGACGGCTTTGACGCCCTGGCCAAAATAGCCGATACCCGCCCGGATATTATTTTTGTCGATATCATGATGCCGCGCTTGGATGGCTACCAAACCTGCGCGCTGATCAAAAACAACAGCGAATTTAAATCCACCCCGGTCATTATGTTGTCCAGTAAAGACGGCCTATTTGATAAGGCCAAAGGCCGCATCGTCGGCTCCGATCAATACTTGACCAAACCCTTTAGCAAAGGCGAATTGCTCGGTGCAATTGAAGCCCACGTTAAAACCACCAGCCCAGGCTGATTAAGGATCGGAGGTAACCATGGCGCGTGTCTTGATTGTTGATGATTCACCCACAGAAACCTACAAGCTCACCAGTATGCTGGAGAAACACGGCCACCAAGTGCTCACCGCAGGCAATGGCGCCGACGGCGTGGCCCTGGCCAAAGCCCAGCTGCCGGATGTGGTGCTAATGGATGTGGTGATGCCCGGCCTCAATGGCTTTCAGGCCACCCGCCAGCTTAATAAAGCGCCGGAGACAACCAAAATCCCGGTGATTATTGTCACCACCAAAGACCAAGAAACCGACCGGGTGTGGGGTATGCGGCAGGGCGCTAAGGCCTATCTGACCAAGCCGATTGAAGAAAAAGAACTGATCAGCGTAATCGCCCACGTCAGCAACTAGGCCCCTTATGACCGACGCTTCTGCTTTTGATGCCCTAACCAGCCTAGTCTCCCTCTCCAAACAACACGCGGTGGGCCTGCCTGCGCAGGTGGATACTACGCCGCGTTGGAGCGGCATCGGCTTTTCCCTGTTGGGGCGCAAATTTATCGCCCCCATGCGGCAGATAGCAGAACTACTAGAAGTGCCCGCCAGTATTACCCGCCTGCCCGGTGTGCACCCCTGGGTGGTAGGGCTCTCCAACGTGCGCGGGCGATTGTTGCCGCTGTTTGATATGGCGTATTTTTTCGGTGGTAAATCGTTGGGCCACCGCAAACAACAGCGGGTGTTGGTGATTGAAACCGAGTCTTATTTCAGCGGCTTGATCGTCGATCAGGCCTTCGGCATGCAGCACTTTACCGCCGATAAATTCAACGAAACGGTCGATGCAGTACCCGAGGCTTTAGCGCCTTGTGTGCGGGGTTCCTACACAGACCCCTCCGGTATCTCCTGGGCCGTTTTTGATATGGGAACCTTAGTGAAGGATCCGCGTTTTACCAACGCCTCTCTGACCTAAACAACACAACATAGAAGCGGTGCCAAGGCGCCGTTTTACTAACAATAAAAGACTGAATGCCAGCACACACAGGGCAATTCGGGCGGTGTAACTAGCGGAGCAACCTATGAAAATTGAATCCAGCAGCATGATATCGCGATTTAAAGATAACCCGGCTTTGTCGATTTTAATCGTCTTATTAGGCTGTTTTGGTGTTCTCATCGCGGTCATGATTTACATCTTCCTGCGCGATGCCAAACAGGATGCCGAACACGAGCGGCACGTGGCTGAGTTGCGCGCCTACTCCTACCGCTTAACGGCCCTCTCGAGGGATGCCACCGGCGGTAATAAGGCGGAATTTAAAACCCTGCGGCAGGTAATCGCCGACATGGATAAAACCTGGAAGGCCCTGCAAAACGCCGATAACGAGACCAAGGTGCAGCTGGCCGATGAGTTGGCCGCCTTTGAAAGCGTTTGGAGCCGCACCAAACAGAGCTCTGAAGTCATCACCAACAATGAGGATTCCATCATCCTCATGCACGATGTAGCCAAAACCCTCAACGAAGCCCTGCCTGAGCTGCAGGCTGAGCACGACAATATCGTTGAGCTGCTGCTGGAAAACAAAGCCTCCGCTGAGCAGGTATCGGTGGCTCAGCGTCAATCCTGGTTTGCCGAGCGCATCGGCCGTAACGTAGACCGCATGTTGCGCGGCGGTTTGGATGCGGATAAGGCTGCCGATGAATTTAAATTGGATGCCAGCCGCTTCGGTAAGGTGTTGGAGGCCATGAAAAACGGCGACGCCAGCATGGGTATTGCCAAAATCACCAACACACAGGCCGTAGAGAGCCTCGATCGCATCTCCAAACTCTTCGCCTTTGTAAGCGGCTCGATTAAAGACATCTACGAGAAATCGCCGGACTTGTTCAGCGCCCGCCAGTCCACCAACGCTATTTTGGACGGCAGCCCCCTGTTGCAACAGCGTTTGACGGAGCTGTCCGATCAAATTAAGAGCCTGCCCTCCAAGCGTAAAGTTAACAACACGGCTATTTTGTTCGTGGTGGGCTGTGCGTTTGTGCTGTTGGTGATCATCGGCCTGTTACTGAACAACGCCACCAACAAGCGTTTGAAAGTCACCGCCGAGACCAACGAGCGCAACCAAAACGCTATTTTGCGTTTACTCGATGAATTGGCCGACCTGGCGGATGGTGACTTAACCGCTACCGCTACGGTTACCGAGGATTTCACGGGCGCCATCGCCGACTCTATTAACTACACCATCGACCAGCTGCGGGTACTGGTGTCGCGCATTAATGACACTTCCGCCAACGTATCGGCGGCCTCGGAAGAAACCCGCCAAACCGCTTTACACCTAGCCCGCGCCTCCGAACACCAAGCCCAAGAAATCGCCGGTGCCTCGGCGGCGGTGAACGAAATGGCGGTCACCATCGACCAGGTATCGGCCAACGCCGCCGAGTCCGCCCGCGTGGCCGAGCGCGCGGTATCCATCGCCTTTAACGGCGCCAAGGTGGTACAGAACACCATCCACGGTATGGATACTATTCGCGAACAGATTCAAGACACCGCCAAGCGTATCAAGCGCTTGGGTGAGTCCTCGCAAGAGATCGGCGACATCGTCAGCCTGATCAACGACATCGCCGATCAAACCAACATCCTCGCCTTGAATGCGGCGATCCAGGCCTCTATGGCGGGCGACGCCGGGCGCGGTTTCGCGGTAGTAGCCGACGAGGTACAGCGTCTCGCGGAGCGCTCTGCTACGGCCACCAAACAGATCGAAGCCTTGGTGAAAACCATCCAGAACGATACAACGGCGGCGGTGAACTCCATGGAGCAAACCACGGCTGAAGTGGTGCGCGGAGCACGCCTGGCGCAGGACGCGGGTGTGGCCCTGGAAGAGATCGAAGCGGTATCGGCCAACCTCGCCGAGTTGATCCAAAACATCTCCAATGCGGCGCGCCAGCAATCTACTTCGGCAGGCCACATCTCCAACACCATGAACGTGATCCAAGAGTTCACCTCACAAACCTCTGCCGGTACTAGCGCTACGGCTACGGCAATTGGCCGCTTGGCGCAGATGGCCATTGAATTACATGAATCCGTGGCGGGCTTTAAATTGCCCGAGGAGATGAACTCCGCCGCCGGTAAGCGCATGCGGGCGACCGCGCCGAGCAGTGCCGCCAGCCTAGCGCCAGCCGCTGTAGCGGCCGCAGCCGCAACCAGCCATGGGCCGGAGGAGACTGAAGCGGAGTTTGAGTTTTCGCTGGATGAAGATGTGTTTGCAGACGGTGGCGACGGGGTGAATCCGTTTGCTACCGACGACATGCGCAAGACCTGAGGCTGCGTGTCAGCCTAACTATGATCTGGTCTTTGCAGGCAGTACCGGATATTTCCGACCAGGAGTTTGCCCTTTGGAGCAAACTCCTAGAGGAGCGCGCCGGTATTTATTTATCCGCCCAGCAGCGTACCTTTTTGCAGACCCAGGTAGTGATGCGCATGCGCGAGCTAGGCCTGAGCGACTTTACTAGCTATTACCAGCTGATCGTCGACGGTGTGGCTGGTATGGTGGAGTGGTCGCGCCTGATCGACCGTTTGGTGGTTAAAGAAACCAGCTTTTTTCGCCATACCCCCTCCTATGATTTTGTCGCCCAACATCTGGCTGCGCACTTGGGGCAGGCCTCGGCGCACAGCTATGAAGTGTGGAGTGTGGGCTGTTCAACCGGGGAGGAGCCTTATTCCCTCGCCATGGTGTTGGCCGAGGGCTTTGCCCGCGCCCACCGGGAGCCGCTGTTTGGCATCACCGCCACCGACATCAGCCGGGCCGCCCTGTCACTGGCGAAAAACGGCATCTATAGTGAGCGCAAACTGGACTTCATACCCCGCGACTTGCGGGCGAAATACCTGCTGGCAGTGGAGGACGGACGATTGCAAATACACCGCGCCCTGCGAGAGCGGGTGTGTTTTAACCAGGCCAATTTGCTGGATATCAACGATATGCCAGCGGTGCAGGTGGATTTGATTTACTGCCAAAACCTGTTGGTTTACTTTCGCCGCTGGTTGCGCGAAAAAATTCTCAATGCTTTTGTGCAACGGCTTAAACCCGGCGGCGCGTTGGTCATTGGGCTTGGCGAGGTACTGGACTGGTCGCATCCGTCCATGCAGCGCGCGCCCTTCGACGCGGCACAAGCGTATATACACAAATAAAGAACGGGACTCCATCAATGGGAGAACAACGCAACTACGCAGCCCTCGACTGGGTGGTAGGTGAAATAGGCGAAACCCTCAAAGAGGCGCGCCAGGCCCTTGAAGCCTTCGTGGAGGATCCGCGCGATGTGTCGCGCCTGCGTTTTTGCCTGACCCATATCCATCAGGTGTTGGGCTCGCTGCAAATGATCGAATTTCACGGCGCCGCATTGATCACCGAAGAGGTGGAGCTGCTGGCCCAATCGCTCATTCACAACAGCGTCACCCAAGTCCATGAAGCGCAGGAAGTGTTGATGCGCGCCCTGCTGCAATTGCCCATTTATCTGGAGCATGTGCAGCGCTTTAAGGACGACCACCCCGGCGTTTTATTGCCCCTGCTCAACGATATCCGCGCGGTGCGCAAGCAGCCGTTTTTGAGCGAATCCGGCCTGTTTACCCCCGACTTAAGCCGCCTGCACCACATCCAAGATGAGCGCCATCCGGTGCTGCAGGATCGCGCCAAACTCATACAAGCCCTGAAAAAGCTGCGCGAGATGTACCAATACGCGGCCGCCAGCCTGCTCAAAGATATCAAAATCAGCGAAAACCTGGAGTACATAGATAAGGTCTGCTCGCGGGTGGAACTGATGAGCCGGGGCACGCGCGCCTTTGCCCTCTGGCAAGCGGCCTGCGGCGTGGTGGAAAACCTGCGCTCGGATGAAATCGAACTCTCCGCCGCCGTGCGCAGCCTGCTGCGCCGCCTGGCGCGGGAGCTGAAAATCCTCGCCGAAAATGCCCCGGCCGCCTTCGATGCCCCGGTGGATGAAAACCTGCTGCGCAACCTGCTGTATTACACCGCGCGCGCCGAGCGCTTAGGCCCCCACGGCCAAGCCCTGCGGCACAAGTACCACCTGGAGAAAGCGCTCAACGACGGCGCCGAAACGGGTAGGCATTTCCACAAAACCATGATCAGCGCGCCGGACCCAGAGGCCATTCGCAGCGTGATCGCGGCGCTGCAAGAAGAGCTCAATACGGTTAAACACATCCTGGGCATGACCCTCGCTGGCCAAGCGGGCGTGTCGGATATGGAAGAAATCCTGCCGATTATGAAGCGCCTGGCCGATACCCTAGCGGTGCTGGCGATCCCAGAGCTGCGTAAGTTCGCGCAGGATCAATACGACCAGCTGGCCCACAGCTGCCGCGTCGGCAGCATCGACCCTGAGCAGTTGACCAATTTAGCTGGCCGTATAGTCGAGATAGAACACAAGCTTGATGCCGTCAGCAAAAGTGCGGGCAAGCGCGATCTGGCCAACCTCGATGGCCGCCAGATTGAGGTGGACAGCGCCAAAGAAACGGTAATCCGCGAGAGCCGTTTGGGCCTGGAGCAGTGCAAAGAAGCCATAGTGGAGTTCTACGCCTCTAAGTGGGATCGCAACTATTTAACCGCCGCGCCGGATCTGCTCGCCAATATTCGCGGCGGCTTGAGCATGATCGGCGAAGGCCGCGCCGCCTCGGCGCTGGAAGCCTGCAGCCGGTTTATTCACGAGCAGTTTTTAAGCGTTGATTACATCCCCGACGCCGCCTCCCTCACCGCCCTGGCCAACGCCCTTGAGGGGGTTGATTATTACTTAGAACGCATCCTCGACCCCACGGTGTCCAGCGATGTGGCGCGCTTTTTACGCCTGGCCGAGGACAGCCTGCGGCAGTTGAATTACCCAGCCAAAGGACGCGAGCGCGCCGAGCCGGTTGCCGCTGGCGAAACGGTGAAAGCCGCTGGCCCATCGCCCTATAAACATCTTATCGCGCAAGCGGATTTACCCCCCGCCCACACCGCCTTAGTCGTTGAGACTCAGGATGGCGCCGAGGGCGATCACACACCGGCAGCGGTCGAGGCCGCTGCACCTGCAGAACAGGCGAGTTTGCCGCTCGAACCTGCGGCGGAACCCGTCGAACAGCTGCAGCCTGTCGAAATACCCGTCCGCGCACCTCTCGCAAGCCCGCTAGCCCGCACCGCTGCAACCAATGAGACCAGCGCAGCAGCCACTGAGGCGAGCCCAGCAGCAAGCGAGACCTCGCCTGAAGAGCCGCTTGAGGACGACGATAGCAGCCTGATCGACGATGAAATCATTGAAGTGTTTATCGAGGAGGCCGGTGAAGTCTTGGCCACCCTCGATGAATATTACCCCCAGTGGCTGGAAGCCCTGGATAACACTGAGCTGCTGACCGTGATCCGCCGCGCCTTTCACACCCTCAAAGGCTCCGGCCGCATGGTGGGCGCGCAGGACGTAGGCGAGGTGGCCTGGTCGGTGGAGAACATGCTCAACCGCGTGTTGGACCAGAGCATCGACGTACAGGGTGTACACCTGGATTACATCAACCGGGTGATGGCCTTTATGCCGCTCTTGATAGACGCCTTCGCCGCCAAAAAACGCAACCCTGACCCTGCGCTTTCTCAGCAGCTGATCAACCTCGGCCAGGCGCTGGCGCGTGGTGAAATGCCCGAACTGGCCGTTGAGGAGCCCACCGCTGCCGAGCTTGAAGGCGCTGAGGGCGACGATGAACAAACCGTGTTGTTTGATTTGTTCGCCTCTGAGGCCATGACACACCTGGCGGTGCTGGATGGATTTATCGCCCATATGCAGGAGGTGGCACCGCTCTTTACTCCGCCCTCTGACAGCCTGCAGCGCGCCCTGCACACCCTCAAAGGCAGCGCCCACATGGCCAATGTGGCGCCAGTGGCCAGCATCGCCACGCCTTTGGAAGGCTTTAGCAAAGAGCTGCGCGCTTATCAGGTGAACATCAATGCCGACATGCTGCAGCTGCTGGTGGATGCCTCGCGTTATGTGCACGGCGTAGTGGATGACATCAAAGCCCGCCGCGCCCCCAGCATTCCCGCTGCCGAGCAGTTCATCGCCCGCGTACACGAATTAAAAGAGCTGCACCTGGATCATTTGATCCGCATGAAAGAACAGGTCTCGCCGGATGGCCACAAGCAGGTGGACCCGCGCCTCTTGTCGATATTTATGGCCGAGGACATGCGCCTGTTGCTGGACGCCGATCAAATCCTCACCCGCTGGCTGGACGATGCCAGCCAAGAGAGCAGCATCCGCGATCTAGTGGAGGAGCTGGGCCGTTTGCAGGCCGGTGCCGCGCAGGCGAATCTGCCGGAGATGGCGCAGTTGAGCGGCCGCCTGGCGCTGTTACACGAGCTGGCTTTGGCCGCCTTACCGCAGGCCAATGCCGCCTACGTAGAACACCTTTTACCCGCCCACGAATTCCTGTTGGATATGGTGGATGCGGTGGCCGCCGGGCAAAATCTGCCGGAAATCCCCGCCGCGCTGCAGGAGGCCTTAGCGCAGCTGAACGCTCAACTGAGCGACATGCTGGCGGCGCAGCACATGAATACCGATGAAGACCTGGTGCTGGCGAGCCTTGATGAGCTGGAAGCGGCGGTTGCCACCTCGGCCAACGATGAGGCTGAGCCCAGCGCGCTAGATGAGCCAGCCGAACTAGGCCTGCTGACAGAGGACGCACTCGCCGAGCAGTTGCCCCTGTTGGATATTGAAGCCCTGCAGCTCGACCAAGCAGAACTGCAGCCTGCAGACGAAGAATTGGTTATCCCCACCCTCGACGAGCTTGAAGCCGCTGTGGCCGCCGAGCAGCTTGCAGAGCATGAGCAGCTTGCAGAGCAGGCAGAACCCTTCGCGGCAGAAGCGCTGGAGCTATCGCCAGAATGGGTTGCCGCTGAATATGACGCGGCGCAGCCTATAGAAGCTGAGCTGTCGCACGCCGATGCAGAGCTGCTCGCAGACGCAGAGCGTTCCTACTCGCTTGCCGAGGACGATGCCGCCGAGCATGCCGACCCCATGCTGGGCGATATGGATCTAGACCTAGTCACCGCGATTGACAGCCATTTAAGCGCCGACGACACATTGAACCTGTTGGATGCCGACGCCGAGGATATTCTGCTGCCCAGCGCCGAAGAAACCTTCGCCGCAGCGGTGGAAGAGGACGAGGTGATAGTGCCGCTGCTGGATGAGCTGGTGGATGTAAGCGCTGAGGATGAGCCACTCATCAGCGCCCTAGATGATTTCGACCCCATCCCCGTAGTAACCGATAGCCTGGATTTAGACAGCCCAGCCCCAGCCCTGGATGAACTCGCGGGCGCCGAGCCACTGGCTGCAAGCACCGCCTATGAGGCTGATGAAGAAGACATAGCCCTGGGTGATTTTGATCTGGGCGATGGCGACTTGGCGGATCTGTTGGCGCAAGCGGCAGATCAAGATGCGCCTATGGACACAGCGCCCGCCGCCGAACCTGTGCGCCCTGCCGCCAGCGCAGCCTTTATGCCGCCAGTGGCCGAGTCATCTGCGCCGGCGCGCGAGGACGATTTTGACCCAGAGATTCTGGAGATTTTCCTGGAGGAAGCCGACGAATTAATGGAGGAGCTGGACGAGTCGATCCACGCCTGGGAGTCCGACTGGGACAGCACCGAAGCCCCCGACGTGATGAAGCGCGCCCTGCACACCCTAAAAGGCGGCGCCCGTTTGGCCTCGCAAATTCAGCTCGGCGAGCTGACGCACAACTACGAAAGTTATTTGATCAGTGTGGGCGGCCCACACGGCGATGTGAATTTCTTTGCCACCATCCTGGCCTACCAAGATCAGTTGCTCAAATCCATTCGCAAGTCCCGTCAATTGATGGATGGCGCGGAGACCGAGGCGGACGAGAGCGAAGAAATCGCCGATGCCCCGACGCTGACGGCCAAGATCGCCGAAATCGCCTCGAATACCAGCAATGTGCCCTTTGTCAGCAGCAAAAGCCTGGTGGCCGTGGCGCCCGAGGACACCAAAGAAGTGGTGGAGGCTTTTGCCAGCTCCGTGGTGACCAACCTGCCGGACTTTGTGGCCCGCTCCAAGGGCGGCTCACAGGAGGTCATCAAGGTCTCCTCCGATCTGCTCGAAGAGCTGGTTAACCTCGCCGGGGAGACCTCCATCAGCCGGGGCCGTATCGAGCAGCAAATCAAAGGCTTTGGCGCTGCGATTAACGAAATCGACGGCACCCTGCGCCGCTTACAAGAACAGCTGCGCCGCCTGGATATAGAAACCGAAGCCCAAATCCTCTTCCGCCAGGAGCAGTTGGCCGAGAACGAGAACTTCGACCCGCTGGAGATGGACCGCTACTCCCAGTTACAGCAGCTCTCCCGCTCGCTCACCGAATCGGCTTCCGACCTGGTGGACTTAAAGCGCACCCTGAGTGAAAAGGTCAAAGATACCGAAGCGATTTTGCTGCAGCAGTCGCGCATTAACTCCTCCCTGCAAGAGGGCCTGATGCGCTCGCGCATGGTGCCCTTCTCCCGCCTGGTGCCGCGCCTGCGCCGCATAGTGCGGCAGGTGGCTGGAGAGCTCGGCAAACACGTCAGCTTCGAGCTGGATAACGTCGAAGGTGAAATGGACCGCTCGGTGCTGGAGCGCATGGTGGCGCCCTTAGAGCACATGCTGCGCAACGCCGTAGACCACGGCATAGAGCCGCCCGCCGAGCGTTTAGCCAAGGGTAAACCCGAATTTGGCCGCATCCTCTTATCCCTCGCCCGCGAAGGCAGCGACATTCTCTTGCGCCTGGCGGACGACGGGCGCGGTATCAGCTTGGATAAGGTGCGCAAAAAAGCCGTCGAGCGCGGCCTGATGGGCGAGCACTCACAGCTGAGTGACCACGAGGTTATGCAGTTTATTCTGCAGGCAGGCTTTAGTACCGCCGAGAGCGTGACGCAAATTTCCGGCCGTGGCGTGGGCATGGATGTGGTAGCCGCCGAGATCAAACAGCTGGGCGGCTCCATGACTATCGAGTCGCGCAGCGGTGTGGGTTCGCAGTTTACCGTGCGCCTGCCGTTTACCGTGTCGGTCAACCGCGCCCTGATGGTAACCCTCGGCAAAGACACCTACGCCATCCCTCTCAACGCCATCGAAGGCATTGTGCGCGTTAGCCCCTTTGAGCTGGAGCACTATTACCAGCAGCCGGAAGCACGCTTTGAATACGCCGATGAAAACTACCAGGTGCGCTACCTAGGCGGCATGTTGTACGAGGGCACCACGCCCAAGCTCGACGGCCAGCTGCTGCCCCTGCCGGTGATTTTGGTGCGCTCTGCTCAACACACCATGGCACTGCAAGTGGACAGTCTGCAAGGCAGCCGGGAGATTGTGGTGAAGAGCCTCGGCAAACAGTTTGCCGCCGTGCAGGGCCTGTCCGGCGCTACGGTGATGGGCGATGGCAGCGTGGTGGTGATTCTCGACGTGCACGCTCTGGTGCGCAAAGCCGTGGCCTTTGTGGACGCCCTACCCCTGACCCACGAGCGAACTAAGGCACTCAACGCTCCCAGAGTGCAAAAAACCGTCATGGTGGTGGACGACTCGGTCACCGTGCGCAAGGTAACCAGCCGCTTTCTAGAGCGCGAAGGCTACCAAGTGATCACCGCGAAAGACGGTGTGGACGCTTTAAAAATACTGCAGGACCACACGCCCGATCTGATGCTGTTGGATATAGAAATGCCCCGAATGGACGGCTTTGAGGTGGCGAAAAACATCCGCACCACCGCCCGTTGGAAGCACATCCCGATTGTCATGATCACCTCGCGCACCGGCGATAAACACCGCGAGCACGCGCTCAGCATCGGCGTAAATGAATACCTGGGCAAACCCTACCAGGAGGATGTGTTGGCGGGTATCGTCAGCCGCATCCTCGGTGACAAGAGCCCCTAAGCGGTGAAGCTTACGGGCTTGGCGGTAGGGGTATTGGCCGATTCCAAGCCGCAGCTATTGGATTTACACCGCTTGTTATCGGCCCTGCCGCACACCCTGGTAGCCAGCCAAGTCTTCAGCGGCGAAAGCCTCAGCGGCCTGCCCCAGGCCGATGTCTGGTTGGTGCAACTGGATATGGACAACCCGGCCGCACAGACCCTGCTGGACGCCATGGACGATGCCAACCTGCCGGTGATAGTGGCCGATGAAGACGAGGCCCCCACCGATACAGCAGACCCCAGCCAATGGCCGGAGGTGCGCCGCCGCGAGCGGGTGCGCAGGCTGCAGACGAAACTCGATTTATTGATCGACCAGCAACCGCAAAAAGCCAAGCGCGCCACCGCTGTGTGGGTACTGGCCGCCTCCACCGGCGGGCCTGAAGCGGTGGGACAATTTTTAGAAGCCCTAGGTCACCCGCCCAAACAACTGGCGCTGATCTACGCCCAACACATCAACCCCAGTGGCCATAAATCCCTGGTGCAGATGCTGCGCCAGCGCACCGAGCTTAAGATCTGCGGCACCCATCAAAATCAGGCCATTGAGGCCGGTTGTTTGTATCTGGTGTCGCCCAACCAGGCCCTCGACATAGTGGCGCCCGGCCGCATTGCCCCCAAACAACAGCCCTGGGCGGGGCGGTTTACGCCCTCGATTAACCAGGTGATTGCCAAGGTGGCTAGGGTGTATGGCGCCCAGGGGGGAGCGGTGATGTTTACCGGCATGGGCGAGGACGGCGCCAGAGGCTGCCAGCTGTTGCACCACCTAGGCGGCCAGGTGTGGATGCAAACCCCCGCCAGCAGCGCCATAGACTCAATGCCCCGCAGCGTGGAGCGCTTAGGCTGCACCCGCTTTGCGGGCAACCCCCGTGAACTTGCCCAGGCCCTGCTGCGCCGCCTAAGCCGCGCCGAGGTGTCTGTGTGACGCGAATAAACGACCTACTCAGCGGCCCCGCTGAGGATCTGCTAAATAACAGGAACCCTATATGAGTGAGCCTTCTGCATCTGAACCCGGCACCATCACCTGCATGATGCTACCCATCCAAGCCCGCACCCTGTTGGTCCCCCTCGCCAACATTGCCGAGATGGCGGCGGTGGCGCCCATATTCCCGGATAACTCCGGCCCCAACTGGTTTCTCGGCTATTACAACTGGCGCAACCAGCGGGTGCCCCTCATCAGCTTCGAGCGTTTGGTCACCGGCCAAGGCGGCGGTATTAACCCCAACGGGCGCATCGCAGTATTTAACAACACCGGCGTACACGACGAAGTCACCTTCATCGCCATCCCCACCCAGGGTATTCCCCGCCAGGTCAACCTCAGCGTTGACGATATTCAACGGCTAGAGCAAATGACCTCCACCCATTTTGAAATGATGTATGTGCGCGTCGGCACGGAAGAAATGACCATCCCCGATATCTCCGCCATCGAGCGGGCTTACTGCAGTTATCGCAAGTTATAAAACAAGCAGTATTGTGGTTGGGCGGTGAAGAGCAGGGATTATTTTGGCTTATTAGCTGAGCGCCTGCAGTTAAAACGGGTGGCTTGGCTCGGCAGTAAAAAGGCGTGCAGGGAGTATTAATTCGGCGGGTTTTGGCGGGGCGAAGACACCATAAATCAGGACGATTTATGGTGTTGCTGAGTCAACAAGTCTGCACACCTATTTGCAATTCAGGCAAAGAGTTTTAATTGGGTTGCTCGGTCGCTGTAGTTGCGAAGCAGGTGACGGGTAATACACATGTGTGCTGGCCAGCACACATTTCTTTCATAATCTTCACCGCACAAGAAATCGGTAACAACGCGGCAGGCGCCGCGCTTTTATTAGAACTTGCGCACCCTATGGCTTTCATCTTCCTGAATCGATAACTCATCCGCCGCATTTTTTAAATAATCGGCGTCGGTTTCCGAGCGCAGTTTAATCATCAAACGCAGATCGTTCGGTGAGTCGGCGTGGGCTAAAGCATCTTCATAGGTAATGCTGCCGCCTTCGTATAAATCAAACAGCGCTTGGTCAAACGTCTGCATGCCAAGCTCTGTGGATTTTTTCATCAGTTCTTTAAGTTCATGCACATGGCCTTTGCGAATTAAATCGGAGGCTAAGGGGGTATTGAGCATGACTTCCAAACAAGCCCGGCGGCCATTGCCGTCGGGGGTGGGAATTAATTGTTGGGCGATAATGGCTTTTAAATTCAGCGATAAATCCATCCACAACTGTGAATGCCGATCAGCCGGGAAAAAGTGAATAATCCTATCGAGGGCTTGGTTGGCGTTATTGGCGTGCAGGGTACATAAACACAGGTGGCCGGTTTCGGCAAAGGCTATGGCGTGGTCCATGGTTTCCCGCGAGCGCACCTCGCCGATTAAAATCACATCCGGCGCCTGGCGCAGGGTATTTTTTAAGGCCACTTCAAAACTTTCTGTATCTATGCCCACTTCGCGCTGGGTGATCACACAACCCTGGTGCTGGTGAATAAATTCAATGGGGTCTTCAATGGAAATAATATGGCCTTTGGAATTGCGGTTGCGGTGGCCAATCATGGAGGCAAGCGAAGTGGATTTACCCGTGCCTGTGGCGCCGACAAATATAATTAAACCGCGCTTGGTCATCGCCAGTTCTTTAATAATTTCCGGCAGGCCTAAATCGTCGATTTTAGGGATATTAGTTTCAATGCGGCGCAATACCATACCGGCTAAATTGCGCTGGTAAAATGCACTGGCGCGAAAGCGGCCAACGCCGCGCACGCTGATGGCAAAGTTTAATTCTTTGCGCTCAACAAATTCCGCGCGCTGTTTTTCGTTCATGGTGGAGAGCACGGTTTCGCGGGATTTTTCCGGCGAGAGGGGCGTGGTGGTGACCGGCACAATTTTGCCGTGTAATTTCATGGAGGGCGGTACACCGGCAGTAATAAATAAGTCGGAGGCGCCTTTTTCCACCATCAGTTGTAATAAACGATCAATATCCACGGCTGACTCCCATTAAAATTTGTCGGGCATTTTGGCTTTTTCCCGCGCATTTTCGCGGGTGATGATGCGGCGCTCCAATAAATCCGCCAAACATTGATCCATGGTTTGCATGCCCACATTGGCACCGGTTTGAATGGCGGAATACATTTGCGCCACCTTATCTTCACGAATTAAATTTCGAATCGCTGGAGTACCACGCATAATTTCATGGGCCGCCACCCGCCCGCCGCCGACGCGTTTAAGCAGGGTTTGCGAAATAACCGCTTCTAAGGATTCCGAGAGCATCGAGCGCACCATGGATTTTTCCTGGGCGGGGAATACATCCACTACCCGGTCGATGGTTTTGGCGGCGGAGGTGGTGTGCAAGGTGCCGAATACTAAGTGGCCGGTTTCGGCGGCGGTGAGGGCTAGGCGAATGGTTTCTAAGTCGCGCATCTCACCCACCAGGATAATATCCGGGTCTTCCCGCAGGGCGGAGCGCAGAGCCTCGGCAAAGCCGTGGGTATCGCGGTGTACTTCCCGCTGGTTAATCAAACACTTTTTACTCTCATGCACGAATTCGATGGGGTCTTCGATGGTGAGAATATGGTGGTATTTGTTTTCGTTGATGTAGTCGATCATGGCCGCAAGCGTGGTGGATTTACCGGAACCTGTGGGCCCAGTTACCAGCACTAAACCGCGCGGCACCGAGCTAATATCGCGAAACACCTGGCCCATGCCCAGCTCTTCCATGGAGAGCACCTTGGAGGGAATGGTACGAAAGACGGCACCAGCACCGCGATTTTGGTTGAAGGCGTTCACCCGGAAGCGCGCTACACCGGGCACTTCAAAGGAGAAGTCAGTTTCTAAGAATTCCTCGTAATCCTTGCGTTGCTTGTCATTCATGATCTCGTAGATCAGACTGTGCACCTGCTTGTGGTCCATGGGCGGCAGGTTGATACGCCGCACATCACCATCCACACGGATCATCGGCGGTAGACCCGCTGAAAGGTGTAAATCCGATGCGCGTTGTTTGGCGGAAAAAGCGAGTAACTCGGTAATATCCATAAAGAACCCTTAACTGGAAACCTTAACTTCACACTTGAGTGCTGGCGGCTGATTGTAACGGCAAGCCAATTAACAAAGCTTGCATCAATTCGATAAGTATATGCACAAGATTGCGCACAACCTAACCCAAGTATTAAACCGCATACAAGCTGCCGCCGAGGGCTGCGGGCGAAAGGCGCAGGACATCACACTTTTAGCCGTCAGCAAGACCCACAGCAGCGAAGCCGTTGCCGAAGCGGCGGCCGCAGGCCAGCGCGCCTTTGGCGAGAATTACCTGCAGGAAGCGCTGGAAAAAATCGCCGCCTTGCAGGCGCTCAACCTGCAGTGGCACTTTTTAGGCCCGATTCAAAGCAATAAAACCCGCGCCATCGCCGAGCACTTCAGTTGGGTACACAGCCTTGCGCGCTTGAGTATCGCCCAGCGTCTCAACGCCGCGCGCCCCGCCGCACTTGGGCCATTAAATGTGTGTATTCAGGTTAATGCCGACGGCGAGGCGAGCAAAAGCGGTGTACCGCTGCAGGAAGTGGCGGCCCTGGCCGAACAGCTGCAGGGTTTAGCGCAGCTTAAATTGCGCGGCCTGATGGCCATTCCCAACCCTGCCAATCCCGCGCCAGCCTTTAACGCTATTGCACAGTTGCAGGCGCAGCTCAACCGCAACTACGGCTGGCAGCTGGATACCCTCAGCATGGGCATGAGCGATGACCTTGATTTGGCCATCGCCGCAGGTTCTACTCTCGTCCGCGTGGGCACGGCTATTTTTGGCCCCCGCCATTAACCCCAATAGAGGAAGCAGTGTGGCCGTTATCAGTTTTATCGGCGCGGGCAACATGGCCCACGCTATAGCACAGGGTTTAATTCAGCAGGGCACACCGGCAGATCAGATCCTCATGACCGGCCCGAGGGCCGAGCATTTGGCGGGCCTTGCGGCTGAACTCAGGGTGCGCACCAGCACCGACAACCTCGCCGCTGCCAGCGAGGCCGATGTGCTGGTGTTATGCGTTAAGCCCCAGGTGATGGCGGGTGTGTGCACAGCCCTCGCAGGCGCGCTTAAAGCCGACTGCCTGGTGATTTCCGTCGCGGCGGGCATACGCCTAGCGAGTCTTAGCCGCTGGCTGCAGCACAGCGCCATCGCCCGCGCCATGCCCAACACCCCGGCGCAAATCGGCCTGGGGGCAACCGGCGTGTTTGCCAACCGGCTGACAGCCGCCCAGAAGGCGACGGCTCAGCAGCTGCTGGGCGCCACCGGCCTTGTGCAATGGGTGGATGATGAGACCCAGCTCGACACAGTGACGGCGGTCTCCGGCTCCGGGCCTGCGTATTTTTTCCTCTTGATGGAGGCGATGATTGAGGCGGCGGTGCAGCAGGGCATCAGCCGCGAGGTAGCCCAGGCGCTGTGCATACAAACCGCCCTGGGGGCAGCCAGTCTCGCCGCCCATACCGGTGTGGCGCCAAAGGAATTGCGCCGCCGCGTGACCTCCCCTAAGGGCACCACCGAACAAGCCATACTGCAATTTGAGGCGGGTGGCCTTAAAGACTTGGTGCAAAAAGCCATGGACGCCTGTCAGGCGCGCGCTAAGAGCCTGGCCGATGAATTAGGTAGCGCGCCTTCTGTGTAAGCCGTTAAGCCCATAAACACAACTGAATAAGAGACCCCCATGAGTACCGTCATTTCGATTCTGCAATTTTTACTCAACACCCTCGGCAGTTTGTATTTATTAGCCATTTGCCTGCGCTTTTTAATGCAGCTGGCGCGGGCGGATTTTTACAACCCGCTGTCGCAACTGGTGGTAAAACTCACCAACCCGCTGCTGTTGCCCCTGCGCAAAATTATTCCCGGCCTGTGGGGCGTGGATATGGCCTCGGTGGTATTGGCGCTGTTATTTCACACGCTGATGGTGGAATTAATGATCCTGGTGCAACACGGCGTGTTGTATATGCCTTTTGCGGTGCTCTACTGGGCGCTGATCGGCACTGTTTTATTTGTCAGCCATATTTATTTAATTTTATTTTTTGTCGTGATGATCGCCAGTTTTATCGCGCCTTACAGCAGTAACCCAGCGCTTGTGTTGTGTTACCAAATTGTTGAACCGGTGCTGGCACCCTTTCGCAAAATTATTCCGCCCGCCGGTGGTTTTGATTTTTCCATGTTATTTGCAGGCCTAGTGATTATGGTGGTGCGTATGGCCTTGCAGGGCATAGCGGCCAGCTCCGGCGTGCCGTTGGGCATGTTGTTAGGGTTTTAATCGCGGTGTCGTTTTACCGCTGGCAGGGTGAGGATTTAATTTTGCAGGTATTACTGCAGCCTAAAGCCTCCAGCAATCAATGGGTGGGGCCAGTGGAGGGGCGCATGAAAATTCGCCTCACCGCCCCGCCAGTGGAAGGCCAGGCGAACAGCCAACTTATTGAATTTCTCGCTAAACAATTTAAAGTGCCCAAAAGCCAGGTGCAGCTGTTAAGCGGTGAGCAGGCGCGCCAAAAAACGCTACAAATTCAGGCACCGCGTTTATTGCCCGCTATTTTGGCAATCGACAAACACAGTTAAGCAGACGCTCTGCATTCACTTTAAACAAGTTAAGAGGTTTGTTCGATGGACAAGGAGTATCGACCGAGCCCCAATGGCAGCAGCGCAAGTATTCAAGCGCCGAAATTAAAAGCCTTTCGCAGCCTGCAATTATATGCCCTGCTGGCCGCTATCATTTGGCTTATAGGTGCGCTGTTAATCACTCGCCACCTGGCGGCTAAAAATTTCAGTGCCGATTTAGTCAGCGAGGAACAATCCTTAATTAAAGATACCGGCCACATACTAACCACCCTGGAGCAAACCATGCACCAGGCCGAACAGCTCTCCAAAACCCTGTCGTTTGACCGCTCAATCATTAAACTGACCCAAACCGCCAACCAACGAGCTGAGCAATTAGACGCCCTCGACGAGCCAGCGCGGGTGCAGTTTATCCTCAATTTACCCGGCGCCGCCCTAGGCAACAGTTTGTTTGCCCAATTGGCCGAACATATTGAAGCGGAGCAATTATTTGCGCTCAACAAAACCGGTTATTGCATTGCCTCTAGCCGAGCCGATCAAAAAGACGGCTGCATTGGTGTTAATTATCTCAGCCGCGATTATTTTCAAGCCGCCAAGTCCTTTGGCAGTGGCCGTCAGTTTGCTATAGGCCGCGTTTATCCCACACCGTCTTTTTTCTTTTCCAGCGCTATAAATGATGGCGATACGTTTGCCGGTGCGGTCATTGTGCGGCAAAAAGTCGGGCAAATTGTGCGCTTTCTCAGCCAAAAGAATATGCCGGTAGCCGTTACCGATAAAAATGGCATAGTGCTCAGCAGTAATCGGGAGGATTTTTTATTTCAGCAAATAGCCGCCGAAGGGCAAGCGCTGCCGAGTAAGGACGCTTTGCAGCGTATTTTTAAACGCGATAGCCTGAGCGTTGTGCCCTTAACCTTTCTCGATTCTCCGCGCGCGGATTTAAAACTGGTAGCCTTAGAGGGCAAACGTTACCTGTTATTTGGCTCCGCTTTGCAGGCGGGTGATTTTTATGTCTATGTGTTTAGCCCCATTGAAAACCTATTTCACGCGCAGCAAAAATACTGGCTTACCGGCGGCATTATTGTTGTGTTGGTTTTGTTGGTGATTTTACTGATTGAGCGCAATATTAATTACACCCAACATCGCCAAGCACATTTAAATGCCCTTTCAGCGGCCAATCAATCCCTGGCGCTGGCTTCTCAGGAGCTGTATTTTCTTTACGTTACCGATGTATTAACCGGCATAGCCAACCGGCGATTTTTTACCGCCCGCCTGGCAGAAGAAATTGATCGCTGCCTGCGGGCGGAACCTGCGCAAAATCCATTGGAAAGCACGCTGGCATTGTTGGCAATTGATATAGATTTTTTTAAAACTATTAATGACACCCATGGCCACCCCGCTGGCGATCAAGCCATTTGCACCCTCGCGGCCATTTGCAAAAATGCCCTGCGCCCCTACGATGTATTAGGCCGTGTCGGTGGCGAGGAATTTGCCGTGTTGTTGATAGACACCAATGCACAACAGGCCGAAGAAATTGCCGAGCGCATTCGCACTTTGTGCTTAAGCACAGCCATTCAATCTGAGCATGCGGTATTTAACCAAACCTGCTCGATTGGTGTAGCGCTGTATAAATTTGGCGAGAGCGCCGAACAATTGTTATCGCAGGCGGATCGCGCTTTGTATCGCGCCAAACATGCCGGGCGCAATTGTGTGCAGATATTTAGCAAAGAGCCGCCCATTTCCGCCTGAGTGCCCGCTGGGTAAAACGCGGTTTAGTTCTTAACAAGCATTTCAACAGTCTGTTAGAGGAATGATGAAGAACTTACTCCTTCTTATAATATTACTGCCAGGATATTCTTGGTCTTGTAGCTGTGCTTATGATCGCAGTATGGAGGAGGTCGTAGCAAAATCCAAAGTCGTATTTTATGGTGAAGTTATAGGCGTGGAAAAAATTGGCAAAATTGTGCAGTCCGGAGAAATGCAGCAGTACAAGATAACCATATATCCGCAGGAGGTTTATAAGGGGAAGCCCAGGAGTAGATATGTATTTAAAGGTGCTAAATATTACAATGATACCGATAAAGATGACGTAGTGGTTGGAGGTTGTAGCTTAGATGTTGCTCTTGGGGAAAAATATGTCATCTTCGTCGAAAAGGGTAAGAATGTAGAGTGGGATTGGTGCTCCGAGCATATCTTACCCAAGGAAACAAAAAAATATGAGTATTTCATCCAAAATATTAAGCCGGGGCTCTAACAATCGCAACTAGGTCGAAATTTATTCCGGCCTTCGTTTTGTGCCAGAAATAACGCTGGCACAAAACAATCTCTTCCATAAATTCGTCTGTTGCGGGCGTTAAATTGAAATTGCAAAAAATTGTGCTTTTAAATAAGCGGTTTCCGCAATCGCGGGGTGAATCGGATGATCCGGCCCCTGCCCGCCCGTCCAAATTAATTGTGCATTGCGATCATTGGCTCTGGCAGCGCCGCGCACTAAATCCGTTAACACGGTATTTTCCAGCGGCATAGAACAGGAGGCGGAGACTAAGAGGCCGTCTTTTTCCAGCAGGCGCACAGCTAATTCATTAATGTGGCGATAGGCCGCTTCACCGGCTTTTTGATCTTTGCGTTTTTTAATAAACGCCGGGGGGTCTAACACCACCACATCAAATTTTTCGCCTTCGGCTAAAAGATTTTTTAATACCTCAATAGCTTTACCCTTATGGGTGATGACTTTGCCACTCACACCATTAAGCTCAGCATTGCGCCGCGCACCTTCCAGTGCCGGGCCTGAGGCATCCACCAGGCTCACCTGCTCCGCACCTGCCACCGCAGCTTGAATACCCCAGCTGCCCAAATAACAAAATACATCCAGCACGCGTTTGCCCTGGCAGAGCGGCGCTAAAAATTGCCGGTTCATGCGGTGATCGTAAAACCAACCGGTTTTTTGTCCGGTGAGCGCAGGAATTTCAAAGGGCACACCATTCTCTTCTAAGCGCAACACCTCTGGCACCTCACCAATAGTGGCGAGTTGCTCAGGTAAATCCTCCAGCTCGCGCGCCGAATGGTCGTTGCGCAGCACAATACCCTTGGGTTTAATGACTTTTTGCAGCGCGGCGAGAATAGGTTCGGCCATTTGATCTATGCCCGCTGAGGCCATTTGCACCACACAATAATCGCCGTAACGATCCACCACCAGGCCCGGTAAAAAATCCGCATCGCCATAAATTAAGCGGTAAAAAGGTTTGGCAAAGCAGCGCTCGCGCAGGCGCAACGCCCGCTCAATGGCTTTGACAAAAAAAGCGGTATCAATTTTCGCGTTCACCTGGCGGCTCAACAGGCGGCCGCAGATGAGTGCTTGCGGGTTGACGTAGGCGGTGCCGAGGGGCGCGCCGCTGTGGGTTAAGACATTGACCAGTTGCCCGGCGCTGAGGCCCTTCAGGGGCGAGCGGTGCACGTCGATTTCGTTGGAGTAGAGCCATAGGTGGCCGCGTTTAATACGGCGGTCGGCCTGAGCATTTAAAAACACGTCGATCATAAGAGCGCCTTTACACAAACCCGCGAGTATAGCCGCTTCCCCCAGGGCCAGGGCAAATATAGGGAAGGCTGCTACACTCAAACGAGGATCCTTTTTTGAACCCCTTCGCCATGAACGCTGAGTTAACCCCGGAGCAAATTTCGCGGATACTGCAGGGCATCAACATCCCGCCCCAGCCGCAGGTGATGGTGGATTTACAAATGGAGCAGTGCTCACCCAATTGCAGCATTGATACCATCGCCCACCTGATCAGCCAGGACGTAGGTTTATCTGGCAGCATTTTAAAAACCGTTAACTCACCATTTTTTAAACACAGCAATAAAATTACCTCCATTCACCAGGCGGTAAATTTATTGGGGGTTAATTCGGTGGTTAATTTGGTGAATGCCCAGTCCATTCGCGGTGCCCTCTCCGACGACGATATTATTGCCATGGGCCGTTTTTGGGACAGCGCCATGGATGTGGCCATGACCTCAGCCACCATCGCCAAACACATAGGCTTTCCCTACCCGGATGAAGCCTACACCCTGGGGTTATTTCACAACTGCGGCATACCGCTGTTGATGGTGCGTTTTAAAAATTACTTGGATATTCAAATAGAAGCCTATGCTCGCCCGGAGCAGGCCATTACCACCACGGAAAATAATTTAATTCGCACCAACCATGCGGTGGTGGGGTATTACGTGGGCAAAAGCTGGAATTTACCGCGTTATTTATGCGAAGCCATCCACGAACACCACCAAGTGGAAAAAACCTTTGCCGATGAACGCGCCGATGGCCGCAAAAAAACCTTGCTAGCGATTTTAAAAATGGCCGAACACATCTGTGCCAGCTACAAAACGATAGGCAAACAAGAAAAAGATCACGAGTGGGCGCGCATTGGGCAAACTATTTTAATTTATGTCGGCCTGACCGAATACGATTTTGAAAATATCACGGCCCTGGTGGGGGAAATGGGGTTGGGCAGTGCGGATTTTTGTAGTTTTTAATGGTCATCCCTGGAGCCTTGTGGAGCGGCTTGGGCCGTGGTTGCGGCATTCATGCCGCACTTATTATTAACCCGGCGGCAAAATAGATCGTCCTGCTCTATTTTGCCTTCGCCCCGCTAAAACTAGCGCAGATATGCGGATCTGCTTGTTTTAGCGGAGCTCGCGGCATCCTAAGCCGCCGGCGCGGCATCCATGCCGCGCTTATTAACCCGCCACTAAAATCTGCCGGGTTAATATTATCGAGCAATTATTCCCGATCAGTATTGTTGATCGCGGTCACTTCACCGAATTGAAATTCAACTTCCGCACCTAATTGCCCGGCGCCTCGGTTGTAGCGCCAAATATCCACGCGGATACACTCTTGATTTTTAGCGTTGGTATTATTGGTTTGTGTGTTGGGTTTACAGTAGGAATCGGTAGAGGCGGGCGCGCCGCATTTTTGCTCCACACTGCCTTTTGAGTCGCCCGTGGCAATTAATTTTGAGCCACACCGCAAACTATCGGCATAGGTGTTAGCGGCAAATAAAAGGGCTACAAGGGTTAAAACACTTTTCATAACCTACTCCTGGTTTTAGGGCGACGGATCGACCAACTGCCTTTGGTTCAAACGGCTAATGACTGCAGTTGGCACTGGCTTGATGCTAGGCGGATGATTCTGAATGCCAGTTAAACTCTGGCGAGAATGACATACGCGGGGGAGAAAATGCGACCGGTGCACGCTAGCAGCTTGGTGAAATACTACCTTGCCAGAGCGTCGCCGTCAGCGTATGTCAACAAGCTGCTAGCGACCAATAAAAAACAGCTGTATATAAAAAGGCTGTAAAAATGGGGCAGAGCACAGGGGGGCGAGCGCACAGGATTAATTTTGCACGCCCGCCAATAAACGCATTAATTCCATTTGCGCCGCTGGGCCATCCTGCTCCACGCGTTGGTATTGGCCTGATTCGGTTTGCACCCAACGCTGTTTGCCATCGTTTAAATACAGCTCTAATTCGGCCAACACCCGCGCGCTGAGGCTTTGGTCTTCGATGGGGAAACACACTTCTACCCGGCGGTTTAAATTGCGCTCCATTAAATCGGCGCTGGCGCAATATACGCCGCTGTTGGCAAAATAATAGACCCGCGCGTGTTCTAAAAACCGGCCGACGATGGAGTAGACGTGAATATTATCTGAAATACCTTCTATGCCGGATTTTAAACAACACATACCGCGCACAATTAATTCTATTTTGACACCCGCTTGGCTGGCTTTATACAGGCTGTGAATGATTTTCGGTTCGGTAAGGCCGTTGCATTTTAAAATAATGCGCGCAGATTTCCCCTCTTGAGCGGCTTTAATTTCGTTTTCAATGAATTTAACCAGTTGCCGCTTTAAGGTAAACGGCGCATGAAATAACTTTTGCATGCGCTCGGTTTTGCCCATGCCGGTGAGCTGGTGAAAAATGCGGTGTACGTCTTCGCCGATTATATCGTCGGCGGTTAATAAGGAATAATCCGTGTATAAATGGGCATTAACGGCGTGGTAATTACCCGTGCCTAAGTGGCAGTAGCGTTTATATTGGTTGTGCTCCCGGCGCACCACTAAAATCATTTTAGCGTGAGTTTTATAGCCCACTACGCCATACACCACCACGGCACCGGCTTCTTGTAAGCGGCTGGCGAGTTCTAAATTTTCCTCTTCATCAAAACGCGCGCGCAACTCCACCACCACAGTCACTTCTGTACCGCTGCGCGCGGCATCCACCAGAGCGTCCACTATGGCTGAGTCGTTGCCGGTGCGGTAGAGGGTTTGTTTGATGGCGACTACCTGCGGGTCTTTTGCCGCCTGCCGCAAAAACTGCACAACCGGTGCAAAGGATTCAAACGGGTGCAGTAATAAATAATCTTTTTTACTGATCGCATCAAAAATATTGTCTTTGCGGTTAAAACCTTTGGGAATGCTGGGTATTAAAGGCGGAAAACGCAAATCCGGCCGGTTGACCATCATGGGCAAACGCATTAGGCGCTTTAAATTTACCGGGCCATTAACGCGGTATAAATCGTCTTCGGTAAGGCCAGTCTCACGCAATAAATAATCGGTAATTTCTTTCGGGCAGTTGTCGGCCACTTCGATGCGCACGGCGGTGCCGAAGCGGCGCGAGTGTAATTCGCCTCGCAGCGCGCGTGCTAAATCGGCGGCGCCTTCTATATCCACATCCAAATCTGCATTGCGGGTGATGCGAAATTGATAACAACCTTTTACCGTCATGCCGGGGAACAATTTACCGGTGTGGGCGTGAATAATAGAGGATAAAAACACAAAATCGTTGCCGCTATTTAAATGCGGCGGCAGGGGAATAAAACGCGGCAAGGAGCGCGGTGCGGGCACAATCGCCAGGCCTAAATCGCGCCCAAAGGCGTCTTTGCCCGCCAGCGACACCATAAAATTAAGGCTTTTATTCACCAAGCGGGGAAATGGATGGGCGGAATCTAAGCCTATGGGGCTTAACACGGGCACTAATTCTTTTTGAAAATACTCTTCCACCCAGGCGCTGTGTTCAGCCGTCCACTGGTTGCGGCGGATAAACCGAATACCTTGATTTTGTAGGGCTGGCACCAATACGTCGTTGAGGATTTGATATTGGTGATCGACGATGCGGTGGCAAATTTCGCTGATGAGTTTGAGGCTCTCCTTCGCTTGCATGCCGTCCAGGCCAGACATTTCACGCTGATATTTGATGCTTTGAATTAAGCCTGCGACGCGAATTTCAAAAAACTCATCGAGGTTTGAGCTAAAAATTAATAAAAAATTAAGCCGCTCTAACAGTGGGTGGCTTTCGTCGAGGGCCTGAGCGAGTACACGCTGATTAAAATACAGATGGCTTAATTCGCGGTTTAAATAATACCGTGGCGAATCGTAATGGTGCCCTTCGGATTCTAAGCCGACCGGTTCCTGCGATAAATCGGGCATTTCGGACATGGGTTACCTCTATAAAGCGCACCTGAGATCCAGGCAATCATAAGCCCTAGGCTGCCTAAGTTTTGTGACACTTTTGTGGCAGCGTGAGCCTTGCACACCTCCATACCTAACAGGCTCAGCGAGGCCTGTGGGTAGAACAGCAGGCCCAGACCACGGTTTAGCGTTTAAGGTTCAAAGCGACAGCTTACGGTTTAAGTGTAGCCAACAGCCGCTGATAAGCCTCATCATCCTGGGCTTTAAGTTTGGCAATATCCCGCTCGATGCGGCTGACCAACTGAGCCTTGGTTTGGGTCTTCACATCTTCAATACTTTTGTGAACCGCGCGCAATTTTTCGATTGCTGGCTCGTTGCGCCCTTGTGCCAGCACCAGTAAGGCTTCGGTGAGCCGGTCCAATTGAGTGCCATAGCTGGCCACATCGGCAACGATTTTTTGCTCGAGGTTTTTATCGCCCGCGAAGTTAATTTCATAATTCGGCGAAAACCAACTGGTCACCGGGCTGATGCTTTGGTCGAAGAGACGAAAAGGAAAATCAAACAGGCTATTCATAGTGGATTTCTCCTAAATTAATGAGCGCGATTAGTATTAACCCGGCGACTTATAGTGTCCGGTTAATAAGGTGGCGCAGGCGTTTAAGGAACTGCTGAAAATTAGTGTACTCGCGTTGGTGTGGTTGAATTTAGGGCTAGATACACCACTAAATTGCTTATTTATTAGCTGCAAATGCGGCCATTGCTCCTCGGCTTTGGCATCCTGCGTCGCTCTACCGCTTAAATCCATTTAAGCGTGCATTGCGCTACCTCAATTAAATTGGCTCTGTAGCCCGGATGGAGCGCAGCTTAATCCGGGGTGTACGATGAAAACCCGGATTGCGTTTCACTTCATCCGGGCTACGCCAGAGGGCAAAAATACTTAACTTAAGACATTGCCATCTATGGCGGCGCCCAGCTCACATTTGCCTTGCCAGACCGTCGCCGACGTGCTTCAACCAGCTGTTAATGCTCTAAATTAACCAAGCCTTTTTCGTTGACGCGAAAATCTGGCAAGACGCCAGTTAAATCAAAGGTAGCGTTTAATTGATAATTAATGCTGGGGTGTTCGCTGACTAATAAACTGGCCAAGACAGCGCCTGCACTAATTAAGTTGGCGCGCACCGGCAGTTCGATATAACTGTCGCTATAGGCTTTAAGCTGCGGCAGGTCTGTGGCGTTGCCGCTAAATACATCAAAACCATTCAGGCGCACTTGATACTGTAAACCGGCAATCGGTAGGGCCATTTTATTGGGGTTGGTGACTTTGAGTTTTAACAAAAATAACTGCTCAAAACCCTGCCGCTCCAATACTACGAGATTGCTCAACTGCACCTGGGGTTGTTGAAATTTTGCCAGTGGATTACAGGCAGTCAGCAGCGTGGAGCACATTAACAAAACGATAATACCAAGGTGTTTCATAACAAAAGACCAGAATAAAAAACCCGGCAAAGGCCGGGTTTGGTTGACTTAGCTGCGGGCGGGTTGGGCTATGGCCTGCACCTGTACATCGGCTGCGGTGATGTCCACCTTGTGGCCTAATTCACGCTCTAAGGCCGCTTCAATGGAGGCTTTATTCACTGGGCCATCAAGGCTGATTTTTTTCATGCCGGCCAATTCATCCGCGCTGAAGGGTTGGCCTGTTTCTAGTGCACTGAAATGACGGCGCTTGCTGCCACCGCCGCCACCACCGGCGTAGATACAACCTGTAGAGACATCCACCGCAAAGGCCACAATGCCGGGCACTAAAAAGAAAAATAAACCTAAGCCGTCGAGCAACACTATGACTGGGTCTAGGTTACCGCCTTTTGAACCTTGGCGTTCGGGGTGTAAAAGCAAACCGCAACCGGTGGTGGACTGCAGAAATGCCGCCAGACCAATCACCATCACACATTTTTTTAACCGCATAGTCGCGCTCCTCAACAGGCTGATTTAATTAACGATTGATACAAAGCGGGCATCTTATCCTAAAACCAGCAGCCAAACCCAATACCCCGGCCCAGCTGCGCAGGCCGCCGCTGGGATGCTTAGATAAAATTAACCCGGCGAGTTTGAGTGCCGGGTTAAGTGCTGGGTTAGTAGCTGCGGCACGGCTGTCGCATCGGCGCGCGAGCCTCACTAGAACAAGGCATTCCATGTATCTGCGCCCGCCCAAGGCTTGATTTGTATTCTTTAAAAAGTCGCCGCGAGGGCTGGCCTAATGGTTGGAACACACACCCACAGTCTGCGCCTTAGGCGCTCTCGCTGCGGGTTCGACTGACGTTATTAGGTTTACTCATGCTGCTGAATGTCTAAAGTGTCGGTTTCGGTATTGTTGCCCTCCGTCGGGCCGACGGCTTGGGCGGCGCCCGGTGCGGCGGCTTCTATGGCGCTGGGAATAAATTCACTGCTCGCCTGTGCACTGGCCGCCGGTTCACTGGCTTGAGCAGGCGGGGATGGTTTATCGCCGCAGCCGCTTAATAAGAACAATGCGCCCGCCCAGTGCAACAGTTTATTTTTATTCACCATCACAATCCTCTCATCGGCATTTAGCCCTACTGTTTGGCCAGGAGGGTTTTGGCCATGTGTTCGGATAATTGATTGACCGCTTGGTTGAGGGCTTGTACGTATGCTTCATAGGAATCGTCTGTGCAGGGCACTTCAAAACGAGCGCGCTCAGCTGCCAGCGTGCGTTCGCCGTTGTCGGCGGTGAGAATATATTTAGCTTGTAAAATAGCGTTTTTGCCGCGTTGGCCGGCCATTTCTTCGATGATGACACGCACCTGGCGAGCCGGGCGCATGCGGTTATCCCAGGGGAAGGGCCAGACGGTATCGGCACCTAACAGAATGGATAAATTATCCGCCAGCACACGGGTGACCGACTGATTTAAATAACCGGCCCAAATATGGTACTGGGCCACAGTAACTTCCTGGCCTTGGGTGAGGCTGACCACACCCGGTTGGTTGTGGCTTTCAGGCAAAAATACTGGGCCCAACCCCAGGCTAAAGCCGTAAGTGCCCATAGGCACATGAGGGGCCTTGGTGTGGTGCAGGGTGTAATAGTGGGTTTGCTGGCTGCAGGCGGTGCTGATACTCAGCAGCACAGCGAACATAAAAAGGCGCGCGATCATTCTTTTTTCTTGCCTCCGAATATTAAGGCGTTGGGATAGCGTTTTAATTCATCGGCAATGCGATCAAATGAATCGGACGCTTCGGTTACCGAATTGAGCATTTCAATCACTTCAAAATGCAATTGCGAATCCGGCGCGAAGGTGGCGTCCAGGCTTTTTAGCGTAACGCGCAATTGGCTGAGGGTTTGTGTCGCTTCGGCGACGGTTTTATCCATGTCGTGAGTGGCTTTTTCAATATTGCCCAGGGTGCCATCGAGTTTACCGGCGGTATTATTTTTATCCAGGGTATTCATAATATTCGCCAGGCTCGCCATGGATTTGGCGAGGTCGGCGCCGATTTTATCGCTGGGAATACGGTTAAATTTATCGGTGATTTCGCTTAATTGTTTGGTGAGCTGATCCAGCGGGTCGTCCAGGGTGGGGATTTCCGCGTGGTTATCCGTCACCATTAATTTGCCGGGTTTTTGTTTGTTTTCAAAGGCTAGATCCACGTACAGGCTGCCGGTTAAGAGGCTGTCGGTGCGCAGTTGGCCGCGCAGGCCTTGATCGACCATTCGCGCCACCATGCCGTCGATAATTTCCCGCTTGGGTTCTAAATCGGCTTTAAAGCGCTCGGGTTCTAAGGTGATGTACACCAGCAGGGATTTATCTTGGTTTTCAATATTGGATAACACCACATCAACGACTTCGCCGACTTTTATGCCGCGAAATTCCACCGGCGCACCGGCTTTTAAGCCGCGCACGGAATGAGAGAATTTTAATAAATAATAAAATTTGGCGCTAAAGCGGCCCTCTAACACGGATTCTTTATCGGCGTAGAGGAAAAATGTTTGGTTGGCTTTGGCAGGCTCGGCGTTTTCATAGGCGTTGATATTTTCAAAGGCGATGCCGCCGCCTAAAAACGACACCAGGGAGGCCATTTGCGCTTTTACGCCGTCCGGCCCGAGGTTGATATCAAAACCGCTGACATTCCAAAAACGGCTGTGGCTGGTGATTAATTTATCGTGGGGCGCCTGCACAAACACACGAATTTCCACCGCCTCGCCGCTTTCACTGAGTTTATAACTGGTGACTTCGCCGACTTTTAATTGCCGGTAATACACCGGTGAGCCTATGTCGACAGAATCTAAACTGTCGGCGCGCAGTAAAAAGGTGGTGCCTTTGACGCTGGATTCTATGGCGGGCGGCTCCGGCAGGCCGTCAAAATTGGTGGAGAAGGCGCCCGGCTCGCCAGGGTCCATCACTATGTAAACGCCGGATACCAAGGTGCCGAGGTTGGAAACCCCCGCCACGCTGATGCGCGGGCTGACCAGCCAAAAACGCGTGTTAACGCTTAAGTGTTTGGCAATTTCCCGCTCGAGGGTGACTCTTAAGCGCACTTTACTTAAATCGGTGGTGAGCTGCATTTTGGAGACCTTGCCCACCGGCACATCTTTTAAGCGCACCTGGGTTTTACCCACCTCAATGCCCGCCGCTGCGTTTAAGAGGATTTCAATTTCCTGGCCTTTTTCCTGCCAGGAATTAATCGCCAGCCAGAGCGCAATGACGAGGGCAACCAGCGGTATTAACCACACGGGGGAGAGTTTTTGAAAGGGTGTAACCATCGGTTTAGGTAGATTCATGTTTAAACGCATGGGCTGGAAAATCCCCAGGTTGTTCCTGAGGGGTATCTAATAAGCGCGGGTCGAAGGTTTCGGCGGCCAGCATGGTTAGCACTACCACTGCGGCGAAGGCCACCAGGGCGTTACCCGGTTGTATATTGCCTAAAAAGCCAAATTGCACCAAGGCCGTTAGCAGCGTGACCACATAAACATCTACCATGGACCAGCGGCCAATTAATTCGGTGAGGTGAAACAGACGAATTTTGGTGGCCTGGTTGCGGTAGTGCTGAAAATGCGCGCTGGCCAACAGGTATATGAGCACACCGAGTTTCGCCATGGGCACCACTATACTGGCGATAAAAACCACCGCCGCAATTAACCACATGTCGTGGTTGAGCAGGCTAATCACACCGCTCACCAATGTGTCGTCGCGCTCGCCGGTGAGGGTGCGGGTGGTCATGAAGGGCAAGAGGTTGGCGGGTATATACAAAATCACCGAGGCGGCAATCAGCGCGCTGGTTTTTTGCAGGCTGTTGGGGATGCGTTTGTGCATGGGGCTTAAGCAGCGCGGGCAGTGGCTGCTGTGTTCTAACAAGGTCTCCCCCACCATGGCCTCACACACGCCGCAGGCGTAGAGCTTGTCGGTAGCTTTGGCCACGTAACAATTGTTGGGCTGCAAGAAATTCCACAGGCTCTGCCGGTCGATGAGGGCATAGGCGATGGTGAGTATGGGCACCAGGGCAAAAAAGGCGTACATGCTGACGCCGGGGATAAGGCTTGCCATATCGCCAAGTTTTACCGAGGTGACCAAGATGGCCAGCAGAAAAATCTCCAACATACTCCAGGGCTGGGCGCGGATCAGCCAGCGCAGCACAGCCACCTGGCCCGGCAGGCGTTTATTCAGCTGAAAGGGCACTAAAAGGTACAGCAGGGCGGAGACTTCCAGCAGCGGAAATAAAAAAATGGTGGAAAACACTAGCCCCGCCAGCAGCCACTGCTCGTGTGCGACGAGGGCGCCGACGCCGGAGAGGATACTGGCGCTCTGCTCAAAACTGACCAGCTTGAGGCTTAAAAAATCGAAGCTGTTGCTGATGATAAACAGCACCACCGCCGTGACGGACAGCGCTGTGGCCGGCTGCACCCAGCGGGTTTTGCTCTCAGGCAGGGGCGATTGGCAATTGGGGCAGAGCAGCAGATGGCCTGCCTCGGCGTGCATGCGCTGCTGCAACTCGCCGCACTGGTGGCAAATTTGCCAGGCCTGCTGGCTGCTGTGGGGTTTTATCACTGCGCTAGCCCCGTCACGCGCGGCCACTAGCCAGGCGCATAAACTGCTGTTTCACGCCCGGCAACTGGCCCGCAAGCCTAAGGCCCAGGTTGCGCGCCAGGCCCACATAGGGATTGTGGTTGCCGAACAGGCGCTTGAAGGATTCCATGGCCGCCATGGCAGCGAGGTTGTGGGGCATGCGAGCGCGCTGGTAGCGATCCTGCACACTGGGGTGGTTAAGGGGCAGGCCGCGCTCTTGGGCGCGCACCAGTTCAGCCACCAACGACTGTACATCGGCCAGGCCCAGGTTGACGCCCTGCCCAGCTAAGGGGTGAATGGCGTGGGCGGCATCGCCCAGCAGCGTCACGCCCGCTGCGCAGTAGCGGCGGGCGTGGCATTGCTGCAGCGGCAGGGCCAGGCGCGCATCAAGATGCAGCACCGCACCTAAGCGGTGCTCAAGGGCCGCCGCCAGGGCGACTTTAAAGGCGTCCTCATCCAGCGCCATCATGCGCTCAGCTTCAGTATTCTCTAGCGACCAGACTATAGAGCTGTCCTGCTGCCCGGCGGGAAACAGCGGCAAAAACGCCAGCGGGCCTTGGTGGCTGAAACGCTGGTAGGCGGTGTGGCGGTGGGGCAGTTCGGTCTGTACCCGGCAGACGATTGCTGTGTGGCCGTAGGACCACTGGCGCACCGGGATAGAGGCCAGCTCGCGCAGCTTAGAGCGGGCGCCATCGGCGGCGAGTATCAAGGCGGCTGGTATCTCTGCGCCTTTGAGCGTTTGCAGGCAATAGGTCTCGCCCTGCCGGTGCAGAGCCTGCACTGAATCGCACAGCCAAGTGATGCGTGGCGCCAGGGCGATCAAGCGGTGCAGTTCAGCCAGCAGCTCGCCGTTTTCCACAATCCAGCCCAGCGCGTTGGCGCCCATCTCGCGGGCGGAAAATTCAATGCTGCCGCTGCCTTCACCGTCCCACACCTGCATCTGTTCATAGGCGCACTGGCGCTGTATAGCCGCCCACACACCCAGCTGTGCCAGCAGGCTTTGCGAGGCCAGGTTGAGGGCCACCACGCGCGGGTCGAACTGCGCAGCAGGCAGGGGCTGCTGCGGCCCCTGTTGATCGATCAACACAATCGACACCTGCGGCAGGCGCTGGCTGAGCGCCAGGGCAAGGCTTGCGCCGACCAGGCCTGCGCCGACTATTACCACCGGGGCATCTGCGACCACTGGGGCATCTGCATTAGGCATCGGCTTTGAGCTCCATAGGCAAGCTGACCGGCTGAGCCCGGCCAGAGAGTTGGCGGATGAAGGCGGCGCGTACGGCGGGCACACTCTCCAGCAGTAACATGCCCATATCCCGCCCCCAGCGCAGGCTGCGCTCGCGGCGGGAGAAGACGCGGTTAAAGCCGTCGCTTAAGGCGATGGTGCGGTTTTGATCGGTTTGCGCGGCCTGGGCATAACGGTTGAGCTGTTTAAGCTCGCCCAAGCGCTCACCCAAAGCCGCCCCTTCGCTTAACACCTGGGCCAGGCGCAGGCCATCGCGCAGGGAGAGGTTAAAACCCTGCCCCGCCACCGGGTGTAAAAAGTGCGCGGCGTTGCCCTGTAATACTAGGTGGGAGCGCACCTGCTCGGTGGCCACCACCAGGCGCAGGGGGTAAAACTGCTGCTGGCCTATGGCTTCAAAGCGGCCTAACCGATACCCAAAGGCCGCTTGCAGGCGGTTTAACAGCTCGCTGTCGCTAAGCTGCGCAATCGCCGCCTGTTGGTCGTGCGGGAAGGTCCACACCAGCCCGGCCACCCGCGCCTGGGCGGATTGCCCGCGCGGCAGCAGGGCCATGGGGCCGTCCGGGCAGAAGCGCTCAAAGGCGCAGCCGCCGTGGGGCAGGCTAAATCGCACATTGGCCACCAGAGCGGTTTGGGCGTAGGGCACTTCGCGCACGCCTATGCCCAGCGCCTGGCGCAGGGGGGAGTCGGCGCCGTCGGCGAGTATGACCAGCTGGTTATTTTGGCGCTGTTCGCCCTGGGGCGATTGCCAGCTCAGCTGCATGCCGCCGCTGATGGGCCGCAGGGCTGTCACCTGGGCGCCGGGGATAAGGTCAATACGCGGCGCTTGTGTAAGCGCCTGGTGCAAAATCGGCTGCAGACCGGCGTTTTCCACCACCTGGCCGAGGGGCTGCTGGTGATTGTCCGCCGGGCTGAACTGGCTGAGCCCCCAACTGCCCTGATCAGACACATGGATGCGCTCGATGGCGGTGGCGAAGGGGGCAATCTGGGGCCACAGGCCTAGGGCGCGAAAGAGTTCGACCGAGGTGGGCGCCAGCGCCGTGCTGCGGCCATCCCAGCTCGCCCGTCGGGCGGGATCAGTCTCAGGCGTGAGCAGCGGGCTGGATTCAAACAGGCGGATCGGGCAATCAGGCAGTGTGCGGCTTAGCAGCAGGGCGAGGCTCGCCCCCACCATGCCGCCGCCGATAATGCCTATACCTGCCGGGGGCAGCAAAGGGTCTGTCGGGGCCATTAAAGGGCCTGCCGGGGCGCTCAAAGCAGCGGCCCTTGCCCCGCCATCAGGGCTTCAATGGCGGCGGAGGTTTTCGGCACCCCGATGGTTAACACCTGGCAGCCTTCAGGCGTGACCAATACATCATCCTCAATGCGAATGCCGATGCCGCGCCACTTTTTGGCCACGCTAGTCTCGTCTTTACCCACATACAAACCCGGCTCCACGGTAAGCACCATGCCCGCCTCAAAGCGGCGCCAGTCGCCGTTTTGCTTGTAATCGCCCACATCGTGTACATCCATACCCAGCCAGTGGCCGGTGCGGTGCATGTAAAACGGCCGGTAGGCACCCTGTTCGATCAAGGTCTCCAGCTCACCTTGCAGCAGGCCGAGCCGCAGCAGGCCCGCCGTCAATACCGCCACCGCCGCCTCGTGGGGCTGGTTCCAGTGGTTGCCGGGTTTAACGGCGGCTATGGCGGCCGCTTGGGCCTCCAGTACAAGATCGTACAGGGCGCGCTGCTCGGCGGAGAAACGCCCACCCACCGGAAAGGTGCGGGTGATGTCCGCCGCATAACCCTGGTATTCACAGCCGGCGTCTATCAGCACCAAATCGCCGTCTTGGAGGGCGCAGTTGTTGTTGATGTAGTGCAGCACGCAGGCGTTGGCGCCGCCGCCGACTATGGTGTTGTAGGCCGGGTTGGGGGCGCCGCCCATGGCAAATTCGTGGAGGATTTCCGCCTCCAGCTGGTATTCAAACAGGCCGGGTTTACAAAAACGCATGGCGCGCACATGGGCGCGGGCGGCCAGTTCGCAGGAGGCGGCCATCACGGCTTGTTCGGCGGGGCTTTTGATGAGGCGCTGGTTGTGCAGCAGGTGGTTGAGGTCGATAAACTCCCCCGGCGGCACCGCGCCGCTGCGCACCTTGCTGCGAATGTGGTTCACCCAGCCCATTACCTGGCTGTCAAAACTCGGCTCCTGGCCCAGGGCGTAATACACGCGCTTACGGCCTTCAATCAGGCCCGGCAAAATATCGTCTATATCGTCGATCGGGTAGGCGTCATCGGCACCGAAGTGGCTGCAGGCGCCTTCAGGCCCGTAGCGAAAGCCATCCCAAATTTCCCGCTCCGGGTTGCGCTCGCGGCAGAACAACACGTACTCGCCCTGTTTGCGGCCGGGCATAAGCACCAGCACGGCCTGGGGTTCGTTAAAGCCGGTTAAATACAAAAAATCGCTGTCCTGGCGGAAGCCGTAGTGGGTGTCGCGGGAGCGGATTTTCTCCTGGGCGGCGGGGATGATGGCGATGGAGTCTGTCTCCATGGCGGCCATCAGGGTTTGCCTGCGGCTGTTAAATTCCGATTGCGATAGGCTCATGAGCGCACCAGCGTTTAGTGTAGGTTGGCGGATGGGGCAGCGGCTGCAGACGGCTCGCCGCGCCCCTGTTGGTCGGCGGCCAGCTGCAGCACCACTACCCGCACGTATTCCACGAGTTCAGCGAAATACACTTCGTTTTCTTCCGTTTCATCAGCGCTGGCATCGAGCTGGGCTATCTGCGCCAGATCATCCAGGCCCTCGTGTTTGACTCCTTCAGCGCCCGCATGGCCCAGCGCACACAAAAAGCCCTGGCACCACTGGGCGAGGGCGTCCAAACGCGCGTTCATGGGCAGGGCGTCATCGGGTAATAACAGGTGAAAACGGTACTCGGCGTCCTTGAGGGTGTGGCTCACCATGGCATTGAGTGCGCCCAGGCCCGCCAGCTGTTCGGGGGTTTTAGGCAGCATGTCGATATCTAAAAAACGCGCCACCTCAGTGTGCCAGGCGGCCTCGTCGAGGTTTTCGCCATTGACCTGTAAACCGACTAAAAAGCCCTGAAATTCCGAGGCGCCACTAATTGCACCTATCTGCAATAAAAAATCCGCCCAGTGTTCAAAATTGATGCTCGCTGCAGCCATGCTTTTTGCCTGTTAAAACGCGTAGTGGAACAATGTAAGACCTGGCTCACATGCTACCATAAGCCTTACAAATTAAGGCATTTAAGGCTAGCTGGCACAAGGATCGCAGGCATCTTGAGGCCGGGTGCAGGGCAAGGTTTTTATCTGCCGGCGCCTTTGGCTTTAACTAAGTACGTTTAACCTAGGGGGTAGAGGTTGATGTTGAGCACCATTTTTCAGGCCAGGTTTTAATGCCTATGCACGATCCCCTTATTGCCAAGCTTAGCGCCCAGATCGAGCGCCTGATTGCCGAACACCAAGCCCTTAAAGCTGAGCATCAGCAGCTGCAACAGGCCGCGCGCACATGGCGCGAAGAGCGCCAGCTGCTGATCGACAAAAACACCCTCGCCTGCAACCGCATCGAAGCCATGATCGCCCGCTTAAAAAAATGGGACGGCCCCCATGAGTAAACAACACCGCGTTAACCTCAGCCTGCTGGAAAAGGAATACCAAATTGCCTGCCCGCCGGAGGAACAAGCGGCCCTTATCACCGCCGCCAAAGAAGTCGAACGCCGCATGCGCACCACCCGCCTGCAGCAGGGAGTGGTGGGGGCTGAGCGTATTGCGGTGGTGGTGGCGCTGAATCTTTGTTATGAGCTGCAGCAGTTGCAGGCCCAAGGGGGACAAAACAGCCCCACAGTGCCGGATACTGCGGCGCTTCAGCAGATATTAGAAAAAGTCCAAGCGGCTTTAGACGAGCCCTAGCGCTCTTTTTTGCTAGCGCTGAATCCACTGCGACAAAACCGCAAGCTTAGCGGGGTCCTGGTCGACAAAACGCACCATCACTCGCAGCTTGTCGCTCTGGGGGTTGGGGCTCACCGCTGATAGGGCGTGGATATAAACATTTAAGCGGGCCAACACCTGTTCATTGGCATCCAAAATATCCAGCGCGGCTACTTCAAACAACTGCGGCAGGCTGTCGGTGCGGTCGATCAGGCCGCTCATGGCCTGCAGGGAAATTTCTTTTACTTCGCACGCAAAGGCCTGTTTGGGCAGGCGCAGATGGGCCTGGAGAGCGGCTTTGGCGGCGGCTGGCGGGGCCGCTTTAGCCGCTGGCGCGCCAAAGGCAGGGGCGGGAGCGACGGGTTTGGCGGCGGGTTTATTGGCGCGCTCTACGGTGGCGCCGGTGAGTACATCTAAAGAGCTAAAGGCGCTGGCCGGTTTGGCAACTACTTTGGGGCTAAAACCTATGCGCTTGAGTTGTTTGTGCACCTTGCGGCTGAGTTCTTCGGCGGTGAAGGGTTTGGAAATGTAGTCGCTGACGCCTGCGTTGACGGCGGCTATGACGTGGTTGCGGTCGCCCCGGCTGGTAATCATGATAAACGGCGTCGCGCTGAGTGCAGGCTGGGCGCGCACCCATTTGAGCAGCTCTTCGCCGGAGACCTCCGGCATTTCCCAGTCGGAGAGAATAATGTCCGGCGCTTTTTGTTTGATGAGGGCCTGGGCGCGGGCGCCGTCGGCGGCTTCTAAGAGTTCAACCTCTCCCACTATCTGGCGCACTGCGCGCTTGACGAGATCGCGAATGAAGGTTGCGTCGTCCACCACTAACACCGTTAAGCCCATCGGAGTGTACCCTGTTGATCATTGCCAACTGCCCTCTTGTCCGCTGGGCCGGGTTTTCACCTAAAGACCTCATGTGCGCCCCTAGGACGAGCGCCCAGGGCGCAGTAGGGTTTAACGGAGGTTGTTAGGCTTAGGCCTCGGCGCGGCGGGTAAATACCCAGGTGTCGCCACTGGACAGGGCTGCGTTATAGCCGTACCCATCGGCGCTGAAGGCTTTTAGCTCCTCAGCCTGGGTGAGGCGATTGTTAACAATATAGGCGCACATTCGCCCGCGCGCCTTTTTCGCGAAAAAACTTATGATCTTGTAGGTGCCAGTGGCGGGGTGGTAGTCCTTAAACAGCGGCTCAATAATGCGCCCGGCCACCAGTTTAGGTTTAACCACTTTGAAGTATTCCTGGGAGGCCAGGTTAATCACCAGGCCGCTGCCCTCGGCTTTTAAATCCTTATTTAACAGCTGCGTCACCAATTCCCCCCAAAACTGATACAGGTCCCGCCCCCGCTCGGTTTTAAGGCCGGTGCCCATCTCCAAACGGTAGGGCAGTATGGCGTCCAGTGGCCGCAACAGGCCGTAAAGGCCGGACAAAATGCGCACATGGCCCTGGGCAAAGTCCACCGCTTCGGCATCCCAACTGCGCGCTTGCAAGCCCTGGTACACATCGCCATTAAATGCCCAGATGGCCGGGCAGGCCTGGCGTTTAGGCTGCGGCCAGCGCCAGTTTTGAAAACGCGTGTAGTTGAGCAGAGCGAGTTTTTCGCTCAGGTGCATAAGCTTTGCCACATCCGCCACCTGCGCCTGCTTTAAGGTTTGCATAAGGGTTTGGCTGTGTTCGGCCAGGCGCGGCTGGGTGGCCTTGTGCTCCAACGGCGGGGCGCTGAAATCGAGGTCTTTGGCGGGGGAGAGTAGGGCGAGCATGCTTACACCTGCGCCAGTACTTCAAGCCACCAATTGAGCGGCGTAGTGCCGTCGGCGGGATCGTAGACATTGCCGTAAAACCAGGCACTCTGCTCATCCATGGCGGCGTTGAGGAGCGCTTCAATGGCGGCAAAACCCAGGCTGACGTGGACGGAATAAATTAATAGGCGCGGTGTTTCCACGTCCAACTCGCCGCCGAGCTGTTCAAGCTGCGGGGTGAGGCGCTCGGATAGGGCCTGCACATCACCTCGGCTCAGCACACGAATCGCCAAGTTGCCACTGCGGCGCAGCAGTTCAAACTGGGGTTTACCCTCCCCGGCGCCCGTGAGCTTGATGACATCGCCGCTGGCTATGCCCTTAATAAACGCCGGTGAGCGCACCAGCTGGCACTCATTGTTTTCGTTCACCTGCACCTGCAGGCGCTCCACCACCGGGGCGCCTTCCGGGCCTATACCGGCGAATAATTCAATGTGGGAAAGGGCTGAGGACATAGGTACACCTTGATGCGGGCGGAAGTGAGGGGGCGCATTATCCTTGAATTCTGCCCTTCAAGCGTAGGCCTGGCAGGCTAAAACCCTACCCGCGTGACGTGCCAGCGGGGTAGCCTGCATGCAACCCCAGTGAAATCCAGGGGTTAACCTAAGCGCAGCGGCGAAAGTGGCATCCCGGCACGCTTTCGGGGATCATACGGGCCGCCAATGCTGATAACCCACAGGAGCACCTCATGCGCATTTTGTTGTTTCTTGTCTTAACCCTGACATTAACCGGCTGCGCCACCAACGCCGTCACCGGCAAAAAGTCGCTTAATTTCATGTCCACGGCCGATCAAATCGCCATGGGCGAAAAAAACTACCGGCCCTATCAGCAACAACAGGGCGGCCGCTACGAGGTGGACCCACGAGTAAACGACTATGTGAAAAACGTCGGCCTTAAGCTTGCGGCGGTGAGCGACCAGCCCAACCTGCCCTACGACTTTGTGGTGCTCAACGACGACACCCCGAACGCCTGGGCCCTGCCCGGCGGCAAAATTGCCATCAACCGAGGCCTTTTGGTACTGCTGGATGACGAGGCGCAACTGGCGGCTGTGTTAGGCCATGAAATTGTCCACGCCGCCGCCGGCCACACCGCCCAGCAACAGTCCAAAGCCACCCTGCTGGGCCTTGGCGCCGCACTGCTGACGGTGGCGGTGTCCGACTCCGACTACAGCCCCTTAATCGGCGCAGGCGTAGGCCTTGGGGTGGGCATGACCGCCGCTAAATTCGGCCGCGACCAGGAGTTAGAATCCGACCACTACGGCATCAAATACATGGCCAAAGCAGGCTACGACGTGCAGGCGGCGGTGGAATTACAGGAAAAATTCGTCGCCCTCTCCAAGGGCCAAAACAGCGGCGGCCTGGGCGCCTTATTCGCCAGCCACCCGCCCTCACAAGAGCGCGTGGAGAAAAACCGCCAACAGCTCGCCCTCTACCCAAGTGGCCTGCGCAACAAAAGCCAATTTGAGCGCGCCATAGGCCAGATCCGCAAAGATGCGCCTGCTTATAAACTCAACCAAGACGCACAAAAAGCCGCCGCTGCCAAAAACTACGGCGAGGCGCTCTCCTTAGTGAACCGCGCCATAGGCCAACAGGGACGGGAGGCGCAGTTTCACCTCACCAAGGGGCGCATACTGCTGGCCCAGGAAGACACCCTCAACGCCAGCAACGCCTTCCGCCGCGCCACCCAGGAGAACCCCGGCTACGTGATGGGCTTTTTGTACCACGGCATGACGGAGAAAAAACTCGGCTACAACGACACCGCCGAGCGCAGCTTCAAACGCAGCATGGACCTACTGCCTACACCCATAGCGGCCTATTACCTGGGCGATATCAGCCGCAACAAAGGCGATAGCACAGCGGCACGGCGCTACTTTGAATTCGCCGCCCAAGACGGTGGCGATATAGGCCAGGCGGCCAGGCGGCAATTGCAAAATCTTTATTAAATTTATTGGCGGTTTGCGCGTAAACCGGAGTGGTAAAAACTGTAGGGGCGGCCCTTGTGGCCGCCTTTTTTATTTTTGAGGGATTCGCAGTGCGTAGGGCAATGAGATGGACTCCCCCTCTCTAACCCGGCATCGATGTGCCACACTAAAAACAAAGTTTTAGCGAAATATAGGAGAGGGAGTCGCTGGCTAGCATATCAAAATACTCTTCGGCATACATACTCTCCGGCGAGTCATTGGTAGGGCAACAAAAGCCCTGCCGGCGGCGTCCCGTTGCCATTATGCCGTTGCCAGAGGGTGCTTTGGCCAGGTATCGTTTGCAACGGCACAATGCCAACGGGATACAATTAAAACCCAACTGAACCGGCTTAATTCGAGGTGACTACCTATGATTAAACGTATTGGAATTGATTTGGCAAAAGAAGTTTTTCAAATTCATGGCGTAGATTCCGATGACAAAAAAGCCTTGACGCGAAAATTAAAACGCCGGGAATTTCTGGAGTTTTTTGCCACAAAAGTTGACTCCAACTGCCTGATTGGTATGGAAGCCTGCTCCAGCGCCCATCACTGGGCACGCCAATTAATTAAATTGGGGTTTAGCGTAAAATTAATTCCGCCCCAATACGTAAAACCCTACGTAAAACGCAATAAAAATGACGCCAACGATGCGGAAGCCATTTGCGAAGCCGTCAGCAGACCTTCCATGAGTTTTGTTCCGGTTAAGACCATTGAACAACAAGATATTCAAACCCTCCATCGCGTGCGCAGTGAACGAGTAAAACAGCGCACGGCGATTGCCAACCAAATTCGCGGCCTAGCTGCCGAATATGGCATTGTAGCACCGCTGCGATTAAATAATTTGCGCTGTAAAATTCCACTTTGGTTAGAAGATGCAGAAAATGGTTTTAGCGTGGCCTTTCGAATCATGTTAAATGAGCTGCACGACCAATTAAAATCTCTAGATGACAGTATTAAAGAGTTTGATAGGCAGATAACCGTAATAGCCAACCGTGAACCTGCTTGTAGAAAGTTGCAGACATTGCCGGGTGTGGGGCCCATAACGGCCACCGCTTTATATGCCGCAATCGGTGACGGCACACAATTTTCAAGTGGGCGTCAGTTAGGTGCTTGGTTAGGTTTAACACCACGCCAACATAGCAGCGGTGGTAAAGAAGTGCTGATGAATATCAGCAAACGAGGCAATGCCTATTTGCGCACATTATTTATTCACGGTGCTCGCTCTGCAGCAATAACGATTGAGAAAAAAGATACGGCAGTTGCGCAATGGTTTACACGTCTGGCAGTCCGGCGCCCGAAAAATATTGCCATTGTGGCTCTGGCGAACAAAAATGCTCGCATTGCTTGGGCGATGTTAACCAAGGGTGAGGATTATCAGGAAAATCACTCGCCGCATGCGGCTTGATATTTGAGATTTATATTGCGTATATTTTTATTAATTAATTAACCAAAATGCACCATCCGCCACGAATTGCTCAGTGGCCACTAATGAAAAACAGGTCAAACCGACATCTGAGAAACTCTGCGAATCCATTGTGCTGAAGGCACGTTAGGGCGATTGGGATCAGGTGTGCAAATAGCTCATTATGGCTAGCCGTATAGACGGCACCTAAAAAGCCGAATATACGTGCGCAATTGACAATGTTTTTTTGAGGTGGAGGCTGGCAATATTGGGGGAGTCCATATATGGATTCGGAGCGTAGCGACAATCCACCAAATCGAAGCCAGGGTTTCAAAAGTTGAGAATTGCTTGCGGGTATTTAAATGGTGGATTGCTTCGCGAATATACTCTGCGGTTTATTGGAATTAAATTGATCATCGTCTCGCATTAGGTGCAAATATTTATTATGTTATCTGCCGCTTCATCAAATTTTTCTCTAAATAATTTGATTTGCTCTAGCTGATTTTCAGCCCATTTTCTCCGATCACGCAATGAAACCACTTGCTCATGATTATCTAGCTCTCCCAGCGGAACACTCAACCATAAGCTATTTTGAATCAGGACATTTGCATCTTCTATATCGCCAATTCGATAATCATCCCTAACTGATCTTGCAACGGGGGCATAGCGTGATATTGAATGATTCAAGCTTACGACAAGATCTTCTTTTATTGCCTTGGCCATCCGATCATGCATGGTTCTATCGGCTTGGATCATTTCTTTTTCACCCGGTTCAACACCACCCCTAATCTCATTGCTGGTTCTGCGTTTTCTCGCTGTATCGAATCCGTTAAATATCCATCCCGCAAAGACTGGAGCACCCAATTTATCAAAATCGGAAAAATGTGGATTTGTTGCCTTGAATCGTTTCAGCCCGATTTCCCAGTCAGAGACGAAAGCGGGCACCATTTGACCAATCAATCCTACACAATAAACGCTAAAATTATCGGATGTACATGGGACAATATAGTAGTCTGACGAATAAAAAGAGGCCCTTACCAAAGCGCCGAATGATGGTGGCAAATCAACAATAACAAAATCATAATTATTATTCGATTTTTCTTCTGCTGTCGAAACAATTTTTTGCAAAGCGACATAACGTGAAAGACCACTTCCCATAAGCAAATCATTACCCACGTTTAGCGAATCTGCGTAGATATTTAACCAAAAATCACCAGCAATTAAGTCAACATTTGAACTCGTATTTTTTCCCTTGTGAAGGAAGACTTCTTCACCTCCGGTATTCTGAAGGAACCTCTGCAAAAATGAGCGAATGGTTTGTCCATAAGGGATATTTTGACTGGGTAACTTTTTAACAAAGTTATCCTCGCCAAGCATTGCAATTGACAAATTACACTGAGGGTCAAAATCAATTAGCAAAACTTTCTGCCCTCTTTTCCCTAGAGAATGAGCTAGATTCCAGCATATGGTAGATTTTCCTACGCCCCCCTTGTTGTTAAATACGGATATCATTTTAGCCATATGCCCGCCTCGCCCTGTCTTCGATTCTTTATTTTAAATTAAAAATAAAATTGAACAACCTAATAAATAAATCTAAATAACCTGCGCAATTAACTGAAATCAAGGTGACCACCGTGTTATCCCAGCATATATACAATTGAACCAATCCTTACCCTGAAGCAGCGCATTTCGTCTAACCAATATGGCGCACGCAAAATGGGTTCGGAGGGGATCGAAAATTCCCAGCATCGAAACAAGGGTCTCTCAGTTTGAAAATTACCCGCAGAAATATCGATGGTGGAATGATTCGCGAATCCACCCTAGGGATTTTCTGCTGAGATAAATTGATGCGTCTTACGCATTTGGGCTGCATAAAAGCGGAGAGCACAGTACCTAATATGCAAACAATGCGCACCTATTAAATATTAATTATTTCTGCTTAAACGCCTTCTTAAGTTTGGCTATGCCCTCACCCAGCGGGGGTAATTCTATTTTTAATTTTGTTAATCCAAACTCAAATTTACCACCAGATACTATTAGTGCGGCAGTTAGCGCTATGCCAATACCCACAAAAACAACGTCAATAGGGTTGCGACGCGCTATATCCTGAATACAAAGCTCTTCTTCCGTCGGGAGAGTTTTTGCTGCGATTTCGTTAAACTCGGATTTAGTCAGCGAGCCAGCACGGTAAAGAATTGACTCGGAAATATGCTCCACACTCAAATCTATAGCAACGTCTCCGCCAGAGTCCATTTCGAATTTGGTTTCTTCAAGAGCCAATATATAGCAAACCCTTAGAAGAGTAAAAAACTCTGAAAAATGCTGTACCGGGATGGGTTTACCATCTGAATTTAAAATCACCTCTACTTCTTTCATACTAAATTTCCCAATTTGATTATGGTTTTCGTGGCGGGACAGCCAGCTACCCACTCAGATATGGATATGCGGAATCCTCGCATCCAGCTCCCCGGTTATACATTCGCCAATGCATTCATTTAATTGATGCCAGTCAATAACTAAACGTACCAGCTTAATCCCTATTTGAAAATAGCGCGCTTAGTATCGGAGTGCAGCGACAATCCACCAAATCGGAGCCACGATCTTATGGTTTGAAAATTGCTCGGAGTTATATAAATAATGGTGGATTGCCTAGCGAATCCAACTGGCGAGTTCTTCGTGATTAAATTGATCCGCCTTACCCGTTTCTGTATTTTCATCTTCAGCTGTCTGCCACATTTAACACCTCAATCAGTCGATACATCAACTGTCGGCGGAACTGATTTATTAACATCTACCGACAAATTTCTTGCCTCTACCAAAGCTAAAAACCCTTTAGCTAAATCTATATAATTACCCGCTTCATCCTCACTAAATATCACGTCACCTTCAACATATCGGGCCTCCCTGCGCAGATTGCCAAATTTGTTAAAAATATCAATGTACTCCCGGGGGACATTCCCTAGGTTAGACTCTAAATTTATTCGTGTATGTGTTGCGCGATGACTACCTTTCCTCTCGTATTTTTGATCAGGAGATGAAAGCAAGTAAGCTCTTGAAATAAGCTCTTTAGCACCGAACATGCACTCGGCATAGAGCCTCCAGTATTTGTTTTTTGCAGCGTACTCCGCTCCGCCAATAAATTCACACGCAGCATCTAAATGCTGCCTCGTCTTGCTCTTGTTGTAAATAAGATCAAACGACCAAGTCCACGTATTATCCCCAAGACCTACGATAGTGACGTGACCGCAGTCTTCTAAGTTCTCTTCAGTTAGCTCGAAGCGCAAAAAATTATTATCTTTTGTATCAAAATCTACAGAAGCTTGCCGGCCATCACTTGTTATTACGCGAAAATTAACCTCAGAGTTGAGCCTAACTTCTGCTGGTTTACCGGCGGGGAAAAATATTATTTGGGCCATAGTAATTTGAAATGGTATCGGAAGATTACCTGCATCTTGTCTTCGTTGGATTTCCGGACTTATCCATATATCCACAAAATTCTGTAAGGCCTTACCTGAGCAATCTGACATTCGATACCTCTTGTAATTTTTAAAGTTTTTTAAACAGCGACCGCTATCAAAGCCGCCACCCGCCAACTCTGCGCATACCAGAATACTGAAGTTCAGCCTGTATAGCCCAAAGAATAGACGGCTATCAAGGCTTTTTGCTGGCCATAATATAAACGAACCAGTGCTGCATGGGCAGATGCATAAAGTAGATGGGCTTGAGGTAAAACAGCCGCTTTGCTTGTGCGCAAGGTGAGCCGCAAAAAACGGCGCTTTAAATCCAGTGGATCCTGCGACTGCGCGCAGGATGACAGCTAAGTGGTTCGCTCTTATTAACCCGGTGTGTTTTAGTGCCGGGTTAATAAGTGTTTTTTGCAACTTAAAACAGGCTGCGCTTAATGAGTGTCAATCAAAAAAATGCGCAATCCACCGCAGCAGAGCCACAGGGGCTTCTATCAATAACTCAGCTAAATCCAGCAGCCAACTATCATCGCGCCGCTCCCCCCGGCGTTTACTCGGCCAAATGATGTAAGCCGCCACTAAGCAGCCCAGCGCCAGGAATAATTTGCCCCAGCTAAAACTCGCCACAAGGCAATTGAGGCTGAGCATTAAAAACGCCAGCCACAGCAGCGCGGCGGTTAATTCTCGCAGGAGTGTCACGCGGGTGTCTTCGTAAAGGGGGTGGGTGGAGGGTAATGTTATTAGGTTAGGGTAACCCGTAGGGGCAACCCTTGTGGTTGCCCAATTCTGGCACCCTCTAAGCCTGGGTATATTCACCGGTTTGGGCACCCACAAGGGGCGCCCCTTGTATCTCTCAGCAAGGCGGATTAACGTCCGTCAACCCAAAGCTGGGATGAGCATGAGGGCACCCTAAAGCTACAAGCTTGTTCTGTAGATTACGCCTCCCAGCTTTTCTTTCATTTAAAATTGGATGGTATCTGAGCGCCGGGGTCACCTGTGACGCTGCATAAACAAGGGTAATTATTAAATG
>Ga0164241_10000415_pt1 | contig 81870 bp, 68 predicted proteins | sample OricomyardsoilBY_FD_108780 | JGI IMG/M metagenome (GOLD analysis project Ga0164241, IMG submission 108780) | Backyard soil microbial communities from Emeryville, California, USA - Original compost - Back yard soil (BY) | ecosystem: Environmental > Terrestrial > Soil > Unclassified | place: USA... | reverse complement strand
TTCCTACTCGGTCGGGGCGGGCAGATTCGAACTGCCGACCTCACGGACCCGAACCGTGCGCGCTACCAAACTGCGCTACGCCCCGAGTGGGCTCCTTGAAAGGCCGTCCTTTTTGCGAGGCGGGCCGGTCGAGGCGGCGGGAGAATGATGGCCGGGCCTCGACCTGTCAAGGACGCTTTGCCCTTACCCGTGGCGTTTTTTCAGTTCGGCCGTGAGGGCTGGAACCGCCTGGAAGAGATCAGCCACCAGGCCGTAGTCGGCGATCTGGAAAATGGGGGCTTCCGGATCTTTGTTGATGGCCACGATCACCTTCGAGCTCTTCATGCCGGCGATGTGCTGGATGGCGCCGGAAATGCCGACCGCCACGTACAGCTGGGGCGCCACGATCTTTCCGGTTTGGCCCACTTGGAAATCGCCGGGCGCGTAGCCGGCGTCGACGGCGGCGCGGCTGGCCCCGATAGCGGCGCCCACCGCGTCAGCCAACGGCTCCATGACCTCGAAGAATTTCTCTTTCAAGGCGCGGCCGCCCGAGACCACCACCTTGGCGTCGGTCAGCTCCGGGCGCGCGCTCTTCACGGCTTCGAGGCCGACGAACTCGACGCGCGAGGCGGCGGTGCCCACGGCCGCCTTGGCTTGTTTCTCCACCGGCGAGCTGCCGCCGCTCGGCTCGGCGGGCGTGAACTCGCTCTGGCGGGCGGTGGCGACCTGCACGGCGGTGTCGAGCGTGCAGTAGCCGCTGGCGTTGCCGGCGAACATGGGCCGCTTGTAGACGAGCTTGCCGCCCTCGGCAGCGACGCCCGAGCAGTCGCCGGCGAACGCGGCGTCGAGCCGAGCCGCCACGCGCGGCAGCAGATCTTTGCCGAAGGTGCTGGCGGTGGCCACGACCAGCGAGTGGCCTTGAGCCGCCGCGACCACGGAAGGCGCGAAGTGCTCCGCCGTGTAGTGGCCAAGCGAGGCGTCTTCGACCGCGATGATCTTGGCGGCGCCGTAGCCGCCCAGCTCGGCCGCGGCCGCCGCCGTGCTGGCGCCCAGCACCACGATGCTGAGCGTGCCACCTACGGCGGGTAGGGCTTGCCGCGCGAACGTGATGGCGCTGAGCGTGGACTTCTTGAGCTTGCCGTCTTCGGACAGCTCCGCAACGACGAGGACGTTTGCCATTCAAATCACCTTCGCCACGTTGGCGAGCTTTTCTACGAGCTCGGGGACATCTTTGACTTTCACGCCCGCGGCACGTTGCGCGGGGCGCTCGAACTTCAGGTAGCGCGTCGTGAGCGCGCCGCCGGGGACCAGCTCGGCCAGCGTTTTTACGTCCAACGGCTTCTTTTTGGCGGCCATGATGGCCGGCAGGGGCGCGAAGCGCACGCCGTCGTTGTACTTGAAGCTGGCCTCGCCCAAGGTCACTTTGGAGAAGACGCTTTGCGGCGCGACGATGCGCAGATCGACGGTGATCAGCGCCGGCAGCTTGACCCGCAGCGTCAGCACCCCTCCGTCGACCTCACGGCCCACCAAGAGCGCGCCTTCCTCTTCTTTGATGGTGGCGGCGAAGGTGGCCATGGGCCAGTCCAGCAGCTCGGCCAGGCGTTGACCGACCTGATTGCTGTCGCCGTCGACCGCCTGCTTGCCCATCAGCACCACGTCGGGCTTTTCGGCCGCGACGATGGCTTGCAGCGCCAGCGCTACCAGCCGACCATCCAGCTGATCGTCGGTGATGTCGACGCGGATGGCGCGGTCGGCGCCCGTCGCGAGCGCGGCTCGCAAGGTTTGCTCCACTTCTTTGGGGCCGAGGGTGACGACCACGACCTCGCCCAGGCGTTGCTTGGGCGCTTTGCCGTTTTCGGTGAGCCGTAGCGCTGCTTCGAGCGCGTACTCATCGAACGGGTTGGGTTTCCATTCCAGGCCGGTGGTGTCGATGGCGGCACCGCCTGCGGCGATTTTCACCTTATTGGCGTTGTCGGGGTCAGCAACCCGCTTGAGCGCGACTAGGACTTTCACGGTAGCTCCTCTGCTTGGGAGCCTACCTCACCGAGGGCGCTCGGGGCGCCACCGGGAGCGACAAAACCACGATATTACTCGGCCAAAAGGCCGGCGGTGCGCGCCCCGGCTCATCTAGCCGGCTTTTTCTGGGCGAAGGGCCTGCTATGAAGCGGCTGGTCACCGTCTCGCCTCGTCTTGCGCCATGCAAATCACCACCGACTTTCTGATCTTGGGCTCAGGCATCGCCGGTCTCTCGTTCGCGCTGCGCGCGCAGGCTCACGGGCAGGTCGTGGTCGTGACCAAGCGCGCCGCCGCAGAGGCGGCTACGAGCTGGGCGCAGGGCGGCGTGGCGGCCGTGCTCTCGCCCGGAGATTCGTTCGCCAAGCACGCTGAAGACACGATGATGGCGGGCGCGGGGCTCTGCCACCAGGTGGTGGTCGACATTTGCGCGCGTGAAGCGCCGGAGGCCATCCAGTGGCTGTCCGAGACCGGCGCGCGCTTCTCGCGCGACGACGACGGCCAGTACGAGCTCGGCCGCGAAGGAGGCCACAGCGAGAGACGCATCGTCCACGCCGGTGACATCTCGGGGCGCGAGATCGAGCGGGCGCTGCTCGATGCGGTTCGGGCGTCGCCCAACATCACGCTCCTCGAGTGGCACATGGGCGTCGATCTGATCACGCTCAGCAAGTTCGGTGGCCCCGATCAATGCGTGGGCGCCTACGTCTTGGATGAGCGCGCGGGGCAAGTGGTGACCGTTCTGTCGCGCGCGACGGTGCTGGCTACGGGCGGCGCCGGCAAGGTCTACCTCTACACGTCGAACCCCGACGTCGCGACCGGCGACGGCGTGGCCATGGCCTACCGGGCCGGCGCGGAGGTCGCGAACATGGAATTTTACCAGTTCCACCCCACCGTTTTGTACGAGCCCCGGGCCAAGAGCTTCTTGATCAGCGAAGCGCTGCGCGGTGAGGGCGCGATCTTGCGCACCTTGGACGGCGAAGCCTTCATGCCCCGTCACCACGCCTTGGCCGATCTGGCGCCGCGCGACGTAGTGGCGCGCGCCATCGATTTCGAGATGAAGCGCTCGGGCGGCGAGCACGTGCTGCTGGACATCTCCGGGCGGCCCGCGGATTTCGTGCGCTCGCGTTTCCCCAACATCCACGCCGAGTGTCTGCGCTTCGGCATCGACATGACGCGCGAGCCCATCCCGGTCGTGCCCGCCGCTCACTACATGTGCGGTGGCGTCACGTCCGATTTGCACGGCCGCACCACCTTGCCGGGGCTCTGGGCCATCGGCGAGACGGCTTGTACGGGGCTGCACGGCGCCAATCGTCTGGCCTCCAACTCGCTTCTGGAAGGCCTGGTGTTCGCCCGGCGCGCCGTCGAACGCCTCGCCGGCTCGATGGGCGAGCTACGAGCGGCGCCGCATCCGCATGTGCCCGAGTGGCAAACCGGCTCCGCCGCGCCCAGCGACGAAGCAGTGGTAGTGACCCACAACTGGGACGAGCTGCGGCGCTTGATGTGGAACTACGTCGGCATCGTGCGCAGCGACGCGCGGCTACGGCGCGCGGCGCGGCGCGTGGCGCTGCTGGAGGAAGAAATCCGCGAATATTACTGGCGCCACCTGGTAACCCGCGATCTGCTCGAGCTGCGTAACATCGCCACCGTGGCCCAGCTGATCATCGCGTCGGCGGCCAGCCGGCACGAGAGCCGCGGGCTTCACTACACCATCGATCACGAAGCCACCCGCGACGAGTGGGCGCAAGACACGGTGACCAAGCGCGGCGTCTTACCGCACCTGCGTGGGCGATGAACCGGCCCGCAGAGCTCAGCGCCGCGCTCGCGCTCGCGTGGTCCCTCTTGCTCACGCTGGGGCTCCTCAGCGCGGCCGTGCTCGTGGGCGTGCTGTTCGGTAGCTCCAATCTGGCGGTGGTGGTGGCGGGGCCGGTCGAGCTCTTGTTGATGCTACCGGCGGCGCGCTTCATCGCGCGCCTCTACGTCACGAGCGAGCCGAAGCGAGCGTTCGCGCTCGGCGCCGTCTCGCCGCTCGAGCTCGTGCTGGGCGCGTCGCTGGGCGTGCTCTTGCATTTGCCGGCGGGCTACCTGGGCGCGCTGGTGGAGCGCCGCTTCCCCACGCCGCCCGAGCTGCTGCGGGCGCAGCTGCAGCAGCTCACCCCCAGCTCCGCCCTGCTGGGCGCCGGTATGCTGCTGTCGGTGGCGGTGATAGTGCCCTTCGCCGAAGAGCTGTTCTTCCGGGGCGCGCTGTTTTCGGCGCTCACCCGCAGCGGTCCGGCCTTCGTGGCCATCGGCACCACTTCGATTGCCTTCGCGCTGGCGCACCAAGAGCCTCGTAATTGGGCTCCGCTCTTGCTGGTCGCGGTGACCCTCGGGTTCTTGCGCAGCTTGGGCGGTTCGATTTGGTCGGGGGTGGCCTTGCACGCAGCCTTCAACGCGGCAACGCTCTCGTTCGTGTTCGTGAACCGGCCGCTGGACGTGAAGCCTCAGGAAGGCTCGTGGCCGCTCGCGGCCATTGGCTGCGTGCTGAGCGTGGGCGGGGTTTGGTTGTTTGGGCGCGTCGCCAGCAGGCGACTCGCGGAGGCGAGCTAGCTGATGAAGATTGCGCTGTGCTTACTCGGTGGCGGCGCCATGGGCGCCATGTTCCAGATTGGCGCCTTGGCCGCCCTCGAGGACAAGGTCGATGGCCTGCAGGCCAATCATTTCGATCTGTTCCTCGGTAGCTCGGCCGGCGCCAGCGTGGCCGCGGCCCTGGCCGGCGGCTTGCCCGTGCAGCGCATCTATCGCGCGTTCTTGGATCCGGCCGACGTGTACTTCGGGCTCGAGCGCGGGCATTTGCTGCGCGTCGACCTGGGCGAGTGGCGGCGCACCGTGGTGTCGGCCGCGCTGGCCTTGCGCTACGGCGCCAGCTCCGTCTTGTCGGGCAAGACGACCGAGATGCCGGCGCGGCTGTCGCAAGAGCTCGACCGGCTCTACGACTCGCTGCCGGCCGGTATCTTCACCCTCGACGGTTACGAACGCTTCTTGGAGGCGTTCTTCGTCCGGCGCGGAGTACCCAACGCGTTCTCGGACATGCCGCGCGCGTTGCGCATCTTGGCTCACGATCTCGACTCGGGGGAGCCGGTGGCGTTCGGGGCGCCCGGCTTCGACCGGGCCACGGTGGCGCGCGCTTCCATCGCTTCCATGGCGGTCCCGCCCATGTTTTCGCCGGTGCGGCTGGGCGACCGCCACTACATCAGCTCCGGTTCGGCCGAGGTAGAGCAGCTGGATCTGGCGGTGAGCGAAGGCGCCGAGGTGCTGGTCGTGGTGCGGCCCATGGTCGCCATCAGCTCGAGCAGCACCGTGCCCACGGGCCACGGCGAGCGCGCCAGCCTGCGCGATAAGGGCATGATGTGGGTGTTCAACCAGGCGCGTCGCATCGGCGTGCAGCGCAGCGTGGAAGCCGCCATCAACCGCATTCGCGCGTCGGGCAAGGCCGAGGTGCTGCTGCTCCAGCCCCAGCGCGAAGACGGCATCTTGGCGATGTACAACCCGGCCAGCTACGACGCCCGCCGCGGCATGCTCGAGCACGCCTATCGCCACACGCGCTCGCTCTTGGCGCGCGCCTTCGCCGAGCGCCACCCGGCGCTCGTGCGCGCCGGCTTCGTGCAGCGCGTCTCGGCGTCGTTGCCGCCGCCGCCGCCGCTCACCATCTCGCCGCCATGATGCACCGCTCGTCGGCGGCCCTGCTGGTCCTGGCGTTGGCGCTCTCGGGCTGTAAAAAGCCTTACCGTGTCGGCGAGCACGTGCTGGTCGAGTGGGAAAAAGAGCAGCCGCCGTACCCGGCGTACATCACCCAACGCGTGGGCGCGACGCGCTACCGCGTGCATTTCGACGGCTACGACTCGCGCTGGGACGAAGACGTGAGCTTCGAGCGCCTGCTGGGGCGCGTGGAAGGCCCGGTCACGGTGCCGCCTCCACCGCCCAAGGTCGCGCTGGCGGCCGGCGTGGCTTCGCCCAAGACCGCCGGTAGCGCCGGCGAGGTCGCGGTCAGCCCCTACAAAGAGGGCGACCGCGTGCGGGTGAGCTGGCGCGGCAGCGTCTACTCGGCCACCGTCGTCAAAGTCGTGGCCAAAGATCGCTTCGAGGTCCACTACGAGGGCCACGAAGTAGCGTGGGATGAAGCCGTCGGCATCGAGCGCATCCTAGGCCGGCGCTAACGCGCGGGCTCTCGGCGTCGAAAAGTCAGTTCGGCGTCGCTCGCGATTCATCACATCCTCCGCTGAGCTCTCCGACGTGAAGAGGCCTTCCGGTTCTGAAAAAGTCAGTTCGGTAGCGAACTGACTTTTCCGACGTGAAGAGGCCTTCCGGTTCTGGAAAGTTAGCTCGGTGGGCGCGGTGGCGAACTGACTCTTGCGACATCGCGAAGACTTTTGGGGCTGAAAGTGAGCGCGATTCGAGCGAATGGCGGCAGCGCAAACCGTCAGTCGCCGGGCATGTGGCCCATGGAGCGCCAAGCCGAGAGCAGGCGACCGCGCGCTTCGGCGGTTGCGACGGGGGGCGACTCTTCGGAGAGACGCTTGGCTAGGAGCAGCCAACGCTCGGCGGGCACGGAGTCGCCCAGGGCCAGGTGCGAAAGGCCGCGGTACAATGCGTATTCGAACAGCTCGAGACGGCCGAGTGAGGGCGCGCTCGCGGCGAGGGCGCGGTACTCGGCGACCGCGTCGGGGTAACGACCCTCGTCGAAGCTGGTGCGAGCTTCCGTAAGCGGGGACGAGCACCCCCAAAATAAGGGCGCGAGCGCGACGAACCGGCGCAGCATAGGCACCTTTCGGTCGCTCTGCGCGGCAGTTGCGTGATAATCCATCGACATGCCTGACGACGAGAGAACAAGGCTCGCCGTAAACTTGAAAGATCAGCGCGAGGCGCGCGGGCTCACGCAGCAAGAGCTCTCGGATCGCTCTGGGGTGCCGCGCCCAACTTTGGCGCACCTCGAGTCCGGTCAAGGCAACCCCACGCTGTCGGTGCTCATCAAAGTGGCGGCCGCGCTCGGCACCGGCATCGAAGCGCTCGTGGCGGCCACGCGACCCAAGGTGAGGGTGGTGACGCGCGGCGACGTGCCGGCCGAGGCGCGGGGCGGCGTCGAGCTGCGCTCGCTGGGCATGGATCTCGGCATTGGCTTCGAGCGCTGGGAGCTGCAGCGGGGGGCGCGGCTGGAGCGGGGAGCCGGTCGAAACGGCGAGCGGCGGGTGGTGGTTTGCGAGGCCGGGGAGCTTTCCATCACGGTCGGACCCACCGAGCACCGCCTCCGCGCCGGCGAGGTTGCGGTAATCGACGCGGCGGCCCGGCCGGCCTTCGAGAGTCGCGGACGCGGTATTTCAATCGTTTATTCCGCCTGCGGGTGAAGCTCGACCCAAGTTTCGGACCGGCGGACGACTCCCCGAGTTGCGGGCCGAGGCGTAACGAGCTACTAGCGCGCGCCCCCAATGTCCGAAGTACGTCGCGAGAACATCCGAAACGTTGCCATCATTGCCCACGTCGATCATGGCAAGACCACGCTGGTCGACGCCATGCTGCGCCAGACGGGCGTGTTCCGCGACAACGAAGCCGTCGCCGAGCGCGTGATGGACTCCAACGATTTGGAGCGCGAGCGTGGCATTACCATTTTGGCCAAGCACTGCTCGGTCAAATACAAGGGCACGCTGATCAACATCATCGACACGCCCGGCCACGCCGACTTCGGTGGCGAGGTCGAGCGCACGCTGAAGATGGCGGACGGCGTCATCTTGCTGGTCGACGCGGCCGAGGGCCCGCTGCCGCAGACGCGCTTCGTGCTCGGTAAGGCGATTCAGCTCGGTCTCAACATCATCTTGTGCATCAACAAGATCGACCGCAGCGACGCCCGCGCGGACGACGTGCTGAACGAGGTGTTCGACCTGTTCGTGGAGCTCGAGGCTTCGGACGAGCAGACCAATTTCCCCACCCTGTACGCGATCGGCAAGCAGGGCATGGCCAAGCACGAGCTGGAGCACGAGGGCAAAGACCTCACGCCGCTGTTCGACACCATCGTCGAGCGCGTGAGGGCCCCGTTGATGGACGAAGGCCCGCTGCAGCTGCTCGTGCACAACATCGAGCACGACGACTACGTGGGCCGCCTGGCCATCGGCCGCATCAAGCGCGGCACCGTCAAGGTCGGTCAGACCGTGACGCTGCTGAGCGAGTCGGGTCCCGTGAACACGCGCCTTTCGGCGGTGTACTGCTTCGAGGGCAACAAGCGCGTCAAAGTCGATTCGGCCGACTGTTGCGACATCGTCGCCGTGGCCGGCTTGGAAGACGTGCAAATCGGCGACACCTTGACCGATCCGTCGCGGCAAGAAGCGCTGCCGCGCATCTCGGTCGAAGAGCCGACCATCCGCGTTCGCTTCGTCGTCAACTCTTCGCCGCTCGCCGGCAAAGTCGGCAAGTGGGTGACTTCGCGTCACTTGCGCGAGCGTCTGTTCAAAGAAGCCAAGCGCAACCTGGCGCTGCGCGTCGAAGAAACGGCCGAGCCGGACACGTTCTTGGTCTTCGGGCGCGGCGAGCTGATGCTGGCCATCTTGGCCGAGACCATGCGCCGCGAAGGTTACGAGTTCGCGCTCGGCATGCCTGAGGTCGTCGTCAAAGACGTCGACGGCGTGAAGAGCGAGCCGCTCGAGCTCGTCATCATCGACGTGCCGGACGCCTACGTGGGCGCGGTCACGACCCGCCTCGGCGAGCGCCGCGGGCAGATGATGAAGATGCAGAACTTGGGCTTCGGGCGCACGCGCATGGAGTTCAACGTGCCCTCGCGCGGCCTGATCGGCTTCCGTTCGGCCTTCTTGACCGAGACGCGCGGCCTCGGCCTGCTCAACTCGCAGTTCGGCGGCTGGATGCCGTACGCTGGCCCCATGCTGCGTCGCCCCAACGGCGCCATGGTCTCCGACCGCTCGGGCGTGACCACGCCCTACGCGCTGTTCCATCTCTTGCCGCGCGGCATCTTGCACATCGAGCCCGGCACCGCCGTCTACGAAGGCATGGTCATCGGCGAGCACAACCGCCCGAACGACCTCGACGTGAACTGCACGCGCGAGAAGAAGCTGACCAACATCCGCGCCGCCGGCCGCGACGAGAACGTCACCTTGCCCCCCGCCCACATGCTCACGATCGACACCGGCATGGAGTGGATCGACAAGGACGAGCTGCTCGAGGTCACGCCCGAAACGGTGCGCGTCCGCAAGCAAATCCTCGACCAAAACCGCCGCCCCCGCCGCGACGAAGGCTGAGGGTGAGGCCCAGCCTCGTTCCATAGCGCCGCCGCCCAGCTGGGCGGCTAGCGCGACCCCGTGCAGCGCTGATAGGCTACGGGGAGGGATGGGAACCACGACGAACCGACGGCAGCTGATGTGGGGTGGACTGGCAATGCTGGCAGGCGCCTGCGCTCAACGCAAAGCTCGGTATCCGTTACCGCAGCAGCTCACGCTGTACGTCGCGATCAGCGATCAAGTCGCCAAGACCGACAACGGCAACGTGTCCGCCATGGTCGACGCGCTCGAGGCAGACTTGCGCGAGGCGGGGCACTTCGTCGACGTCGTGGCGGCACGTAACGACGAAGCGGCGCCGGTGCCGCGCATCGAGCTACAGGTACGCACGTCGGACCCTGCCGACATGGAAGCCTTGGGCGGCGCTCAGCTGGTCAGCATGACGACGCCGTTGGCCGTGGTTCCGCTGGGCGCCAGCGGGAGCATGGACGTCGACGCCTTCATCGTGTCGAGCGCGCAAGCTCCGGCCACTTACCTTGGTCGCGTCCGGACCACGTCGATGTTTGGGGCAACACTCGGCCAGAACGAGACGACGCTGGCCGGTGAGCGCGCTGGCCACGGCGTTGCCAGCAAGCTGCTGCGCTAGCCACGACGCGAGTAGCGCGGTCAAGCCTCGTACAGCAGGCGTTCGGTCTCGGCTGCGGCTTCGCGGGCTCGGCGCTGGTGCGCGATCAAGGCCAACCACGACTCGACCCGTAGCAGCAACGTCCGGGTCGTCGATTTGTCGAGTGCCGAAATGGAGACGCTGTCGGGCTCGTTGTTGAGCGCGAAGCGCTCGTCGTCGCTCAGCTTGTCGACCTTGTTGTAGACGCGCAGGCGTGGCGTGTCGTCCAGGTTGAGGTCGCGCAAGACTTCGCTGGTGGTGGCGATGTGGTCGGTGTGCTCCGGATCGGAGGCGTCCACGACCTCGACGATCAAGTCGGCGTCGGCCGCTTCTTCGAAGGTGGCGCGAAAGGCCGCGAACAAATCCTTGGGCATCTGCCGAATGAAGCCCACGGTGTCGGTGAGAATCACGTCACCGCCCGAGGGTAGGAAGAGCTTTCTGGCGCGCGTGTCGAGCGTGGCGAACAGCCGATCTTCGGCCAAGACGCCTGCGTCGGTCAGGGTATTGAGCAGCGTGCTCTTGCCGGCGTTGGTGTAGCCGACGATAGCGACCACGGGTAGCTCGCTGCCGGCGCGCTTCCTGCGACGCTCCGCGCGCTGTTTTTCGAGGCCCCGCAGCTCTTTCTCCAGGCGGTTCACGCGGTCGCGGGCGCGGCGGCGGCCAATCTCGAGCTTGGTTTCGCCGGGGCCGCGCCCGCCGATTCCTCCCGTTAGGCGGCTGAGCGAGTCGTCTTTTTGGCCGAGCCTGGGCAGCGTGTACTTGAGCTGCGCCAGCTCGACCTGCAGCTTGCCGTCACGGCTTTCGGCGCGCTGCGCGAAAATGTCGAGGATGACCTGCGTGCGATCCAACACCTTGAGGTCGGTCTGTTTGGCGATGGAGTGCGCCTGGGTAGGGCTCAGGTCACAGTCGAAGATCAGCGTCTCCGCGCCCAGATCGATGGCTTGGGTGACGACGTCTTCGAGCTTGCCCGCGCCGAGCACGAAGCGTGGGTCGGGTTGGTCGCGCAGCTGGATGACCCGCTCGACCACGTCGACGCCGGCGGTGCGGGCCAGGCTCTCGAGCTCGGCCAGGCGCGAGCGCGCGCGGCCGCCGGCGCCGGGTTTTCGCTTGTCGCCGACGTGGATCAAGATGGCGCGGCCGTCTTTGGCCGCGATCTCGCGGGTGCGCCCGTGCGCGGCGAATTCGGCCTCGAGGGCCGTGATCAGCTCGCCGAAGTTGGGTTGAGGTTGGCCGTAAGGGAAGGGGCCCGCGACCGCGTACGGCTCGCCTTTGCCCTCGAAGGTGGGCGTGTTGTACGCCCACGTCATGCGCTGCGGCTCGCCCACCGGGTTCAGCAAGATTGCGGCGACCAAATCCAGCCGCAGCCGGGTGAGATCGGTCAAGTCGTCGCGCGTGAGCGGCTCGTTGAACAAGTGCGTGTGCACCAGGCGGAGCGCGCGGAAGCGGCCCTCGGCGGCGCGCAGGCGGCCGATGTCCGGGAGCATCAAGCCCGAGGCGTGCCCGACGATCACGTAGTCGACCTCGCCCGAACGATGCACCAGCGCGCCGACCTGGCGCTTGGTCTCGCGCGATGCGTCGGCCAAGGAGCGCACCAGCTCGGGCGTCGCGATCTTGTCGCTTGGCACGCGCCGGCGGTAGATGCGCTCGAGCGCGCGGATCGCGCTGGCGCTGAGGCCCGTGGTGTTTCCGTAAAGCTCTGGCATGAGGCGGCGGAGGCGCGACCGGAAAGCTAGCGTCAGCGTCGGCCTAGGACAACCACGGCCGTGGTTTTGGCCCTGAAATACCGCGCGGCCGTGCCATAGTCGGCCCGTGGCGCTCCTGACGACTTTGCCCCTGGCCGATGCCGCGCGGCTCGCGCGCGAGTTTGGCCTCGAAATCAACGCGATTGAGCCGCTCTCGGCCGGCTCGGTCAACTCGAACTTTGCCCTCACCGCGCGCGACGGCCAGCGTTACTTTGCGCGGCTGTACGAAGAGCAGGCGCGCGACGGCGCCTTGGCCGAGCTCGAGCTGGTAGGAGCGCTCGACCGCGCCGGCGTGCCGGTCGTGCGCTGCTTGCCGCACGCCGCTGGCGCGGGCGTCGCTGATTTCCAAGGTAAGCCTTTCGCCGTCTTCCCCTGGGTGGACGGCGAAATCTTGTGCCAAGGTCGCGTCACGGAGGACGCCTGCCAAAAGCTGGGCGCGGCGCTGGCGCGCGTGCACTTGACGACGCCGCAGCTGGCGCGGCCGCCCGAAGGCCGCTTTCGCATCACCGATCTGCGGCAGCGGCTCACGCGCATCGAACGCGCCGAGCGCGAAGAGTTCTTGGACGACGTCGCGCACATCCGGGAGGCGTTGGCCGACTACGAAGTGAAGCGCATCAGTCAGAGCGCGCCGCGCGGCTTGATCCACTCCGATCTTTTCCGCGACAACGTGCTGTGGAGCAAGCAAGGCGACGGCGGGTTGGCGGCCCTGCTCGACTTCGAGAGCGCTTGCGAGGGCGCGTTCGCCTACGACGTGATGGTGACCATTTGCGCCTGGTGCTACTCGGACAAGTTCGAGAGCGCGCTGGTCGAAGCCTTCTTGCGCGGGTACCACGCCGTGCGGCCCATCGTGGGGCCCGAGGTCGCGGCCTTGAAGGTCGAAGGCGCCGTCGGCTGCCTGCGCTTCGCCACGACGCGCATCACCGATTTCTCGCTGCGCGCGCCGCCCGGCCAGCCTCCGATCCGGGACTACCGTCGCTTCCTAGCGCGCCTCTCGTCCATCGAGGCCGGGGATCTGGACGGCTGTTTCGCGCGCGCGCTGGCTTAGGAGCCGCGAATGGCCCTTAGCGCCGAGGGTGGCCTGGCTCCGCCCCGATAGCTTCTGCAAGGTGGGCTGCGGATCGGCAGCCCCCTGGGCGGAGTGGGGGCGCTCGCGCTATAAGCGGCGGCATGACCGTCGCGCGTGGTGGAAGACTTCCGGAGCAAATCGACGCCGCCATGGAGCGGCTCAACACCAGCGTGGACGTGGACAGCGAGATGTGGCGCGAGGACATCCAGGGCTCGATAGCGCACGCGCGCGGGCTGGGGCGGGCCGGCGTGCTGGCGGCGCCCGAGGTGCAGACCTTGGTCGCGGGCCTCGAGCAGATCCGCGCTGAAATCGAAGGCGGCGCGTTCGTGTGGAAGCGTGAGCGCGAAGACGTGCACATGAACATCGAGGCGCGCCTGACCGAAATTTGCGGCCCGGTGGGCGGCAAGCTGCACACCGGCCGCTCGCGCAACGACCAGGTCGCGACCGATCTGCGGCTGTGGGCGCGCCGCAAGACCGACGAAGCGTGCGCGGCCATCGAAGGGCTGGGCGAGGCGATCTTGGACGCGGCCGAGCGTGAAATCGACACGTTGATGCCGGCGTACACGCATTTGCAGCGCGCCCAACCCAGCCGCCTTTCGCATCACCTGATGGCTTGGCAAGAAATGCTCTTGCGCGATCGTGGCCGCTTGCTCGACGCACGCGCGCGCTTGAACGAGTCGCCGCTCGGCGCCGGCGCGGTGGCGGGCACTGGTTTTCCGCTCGATCGCGCCGGGGTCGCGGCCGAGCTCGGCTTCGACGGTCCGACCCACAATTCGATTGACGCGACCGGGAGCCGCGATTTCTTGATGGAGCTGGCCAGCGCTCTCGGCATCTTGGGCGTGCACCTGTCGCGCATCGGCGAAGAGATCGTGCTCTGGTCGAGCCAAGAGTTCGGCTTCATCGCGCTGTCGGCGGCGTTCTCGACCAGCTCGTCGATGATGCCGCAGAAGAAGAACCCGGACGTGGCCGAGCTGGTGCGCGGCAAGGCGGCGCGGCTGATGGGCTCGGTCACCACCTTGATGGCGCTCGAGAAGAGCCTATTTTTCGGCTACGGCCGCGACCTGCAAGAAGACAAGCGGCCCATCTTCGACGCCTTCGAGTGCGCGTTGGTCTCGCTCTACGCGCTCACCGGCGCCATCGCGACGGCCGAATGGCGGCGCGACCGGCTGCGGGCCGCGCTGGACCAGGGCCACCTGTGCGCCACCGACCTGGCCGATTTTCTGGTGCAGCAGGGCTTGCCGTTCCGCGAAGCTCACCACGTGGTGGGCGCGCTCGTGCGCGAAGCCGAGCTCCGCGCGGTGCAGCTGGGCGAGCTACCCGCCGACGTGCTGGTCGCCGCGCACCCTTCGCTGGTGGGCCCTGGGCTCCGCTCGGCGCTCGATCCAGCGGCCGCCGTCGAACGCCGCTCCCTGCACGGTGGCCCGGCGAAGGCGACGGTGCAGGCGGCGCTAACCCTGGCTCGCGCCCGTTGGGCACAGCCTTAGCCCTCCCGCGAATCTAGAAACGGATGCCCTTGGGGTTCAGCCCACCGTACTCCCAAGTTGCGGCGGTGGGCCGGCCGCGCTCGAAGGCGCCGGCTTGCCAAAGCACGAGGCTAGAAGCAACGACCGCGGCTCCGCCCGCGAGCGCAAACCCCGCCCACGCTGGCAAGCCGCGGCGCTCGACGGCGATGGGCGCGAACGGGGTGGGCGCTTGGCGCTGCCAGTGCTGGAAGGCCTCGCAACGGCTGCGCTCGCACAGCGACACCGCGATGCCGGCGCCGTCTGGGCGAACGCGGGCCCAGCGCTGGCAAGCAATGCCGGGCGGTACTTTGCCCTCGTGGTTGGCCGAGCGCATTTCCGCGAAATCTTCGGCGCTGCACGGTGAGAGCGCCGGCACGTCGAGGGCGAGCGATTCTTGCGCGCCGGTGACCTGCACGAAGCTCGCGTAAATGACGCGCCCGCCGCGCCACACGCGCGCGTGGTGGAGTCCGGGCGTCAGTGAGACGCGGGCCACGTGCGCTGCTTGCCGCGCGCCGTCCAGCTCGAGCTCGTCGGTGCTGCCCAGGCCGCGCACGTCGACGGTGATGGCGGCGGCCACGGGCAAAGCGGTCGCCGGCTCTCCGAAGGCCGCCGCTCGGGGCCCTTCGAGGGCGAAGCGTTGCGCTTCGAGGGCCGCGGCTTGGCTGGCCGAGGTCGCGCGCGCGGCCTGCGCTTGGAGAGACGAGCATTCGGCCATCAAGAACGCGGCTTGAGGTAAGTGTGGGTGCGCTAACAGCTGCGCCTCGACCGCACGCAAGCGCGCGCTGGCGTTTGCTTCTTCGAGCGCCGAGAGCGCGGTGCGGGCCTGCTCCAGCTCGCCTTCGAGCACGTCCACCAGCTCCGTGTCATTCGTGCGCAAGCCGAACGGCCGGGCCTGCGAAACAGCGACGAAGCTGAGCCCTCGCGCGGCCCCGAAGTCACGCAAATCGGCCAAGGCCGGCGGGGGCACGAGGCCCTCGTTCGAAGACGGTGGAGACGGCGAAGACGCGGCCAAAGCGGCGGCTGAAATCCAGAGGAAAACGACCGTATTGGGCACGAAGGCCCATGTTAGTATGAAAACGTTGTCGTTTTGCAGCCTCATCAAGAGGCGGCCTCGAGGTGCTCGTGCAGCTTGATTTCGTGAATCGCGAGCTGACCGTCAAGCTCGTTTACTACGGACCCGCCTTGAGCGGAAAAACCACCAACCTGCAGGCCTTGCACAAGGCGGCCGAGCCGGGCGCGAGCGGCCGCTTGATGACCTTGGAGACGCGCGACGACCGCACGCTCTTCTTCGACCTGTTACCGCTCACGTTCCGCAACCAAGGCAGCCTGGCGGTGCGGCTCAAGGTGTTCACGGTGCCCGGGCAGGTCATCCACGCTTCCACGCGCCGCTTGGTGGTGCAGGGCGCCGACGGCATTGCCTTCATCGCCGACTCTCGCAACGCGGAGACGCAGCACAACGCCGAGTCGTTCTTGGACTTGAAAGAGAACCTGAAGCAGCACGGCCTGACGCTGAAGCAGATGCCAGTGGTGATTCAGTTCAACAAGCGGGACTTGCCCGAGGTGCGGAGCGACGCAGAAATCGCTGAATTGGCCTCGCAAGGGCGGGAGCCCGTGTACCTGGCCGTAGCCATGCGCGGGCAGGGCGTGGTCGAGAGCTTCGTTGGCCTCTTGCATTTGACGTGGAGCGCGCTCGACGCCGAGCACGACCTGAACAAGAAATTCGGCTTCGACTCCGAAGCCTTCTTGGCCAGCGTCGCCAAGAAGCTAGGTGACGCGCGCCCGCTGCGAGACATTCTGGGCGCTTGCGTGGGCGGCGCGCTGGACGTGCTCAAGCCGGAGGCCGGCTGATGACACTCTCGGCCCCCGCCAAGAGCTTGGACGATCTCACGCTCGGCGGTGACATGAGCCTCGAAGAGCTCGTCTCGCGCGACGGCCTGGCGGAGGTCATCAAGAGCGCCAACGAGCTGTTCGGGCTGCCGATCCGCGTGTTCACCGAGGACGGCAAGCTGCTCGCCGACGCCGCCGACTCGATCGAGCTGTATGCATACTTGAACACGTCGCGCGCCGGTCGCGCGGCCCTGTCCGAGGTCGTGGCCGCCGTGAAGGCCCTCTCGCCGGGCTTGGAGGGCGAGGCGCACTATCAGTGCGTGACGGGCGCCTCGTACCGGGTGGCGGCCATCGTCTACGACTCGCGCCAGATTGGTCGCATGATTTTGGGGCCATTTTCGCCCGATCCGCAGGCGGAGCCGCCTGCCTCATTGCTCACCCTCGACGCGCAGCTGGATCCCGAAAACCTGCGCGCGCTGTTCAAGAAGCTGCCACGTGGCGACGAGCAAATGGTGAGCCGGGTGGCGAAGCATCTGGCGCGCGTGCTCGATCTGCTGCTGTTCAGCGGGCACCGCGCCCTGCTCACCAGCAACATGCATTTGGCCAGCGTGCGCGAGAGCTTTCGCGAGCTGGAAGACAAGAATCAAAAGCTGCAGGTCGCCTACGATCGGCTCAAGGAGCTCGACCGGCTCAAGAGCAACTTCTTGGCGACGGTGTCGCACGAGCTGCGTACGCCCCTGACGTCCATCATCGGCTACAGCGAGATGCTGGTCGAGGGCCTGGCCGGCGATTTGACCAAAGAGCAGCACGAGTTCGTGCAGACCATCCGTGACAAGGGCGACCAGCTCTTGGCCCTGATCAAGGGCTTGCTCGATTTGTCCAAGCTCGAGAGCGGCACGATGAGCTTGCGCAAGAATCACGTGGACGTGGCCGCGCTCGTCAAAGACGTGGTCTCGACCATGGCCCCGACGGCCCGCAAGAAAGAGGTCGAGCTCACGTTCGAGCTCGAAAAGGGCCTGCCCGCCATCTGGGCGGACGCCGAGCGGCTGCGCCAGGTGCTCTTGAACCTGACCGAGAACGCCATCAAATTCACCCCGGTGTCCGGCTCGGTGCGGCTGGTTGCTCGCATCACGGGTATGGACGCGCAGGCCGGCGGCGACACGGGCGGTATGGTGCTCTTGGGCGCCCGCCGAACCGGCGTGGAGATGCGCGTCGCCGACACCGGCATCGGCATCCCCGAGGCAGAGCGCATGCGCGTGTTCGACGCCTTTTACCAGGTCGATTCGAGCAGCACGCGCGAGGCGGGCGGCACCGGCCTCGGGCTCTCGATCGTGAAACGCCTGGTCGACGGCCACGACGGCACCGTGCGCATCGAAGCCAATCAGCCGCGCGGCACCGTGTTCGTCGTGACGATTCCCGTAAAACGCGCCACCATCGGCTGAGCATGACCATGTCGGCCCGGCGCCGCCCTGCCAGCGGCGAGTTTGCGCTGATCGCGCAGCTAGCGCGCGCGCTCGCGGCGCCCTACGCCAAAGCGGTGGAGCTGGGCATCGGTGACGACGCGGCCATCTTGCGAGTGGGCAAGGAACGCGTGGTGGTCAGCGTGGACGACCAGGTCGAAGGTGTGCACTTCGATTGGCGCTGGCTCGGCCCGGCCGACGTGGGCTATCGGGCGGTGCAAGCGGCGGCCAGCGACTTGGCGGCCATGGGGGCGACGCCGCTGGCGGCGGTGGCCAGCTTGCACGTACCGCGCGGGTTCTCCGCGGCCAAGCTACGGCAGCTCGCGCGCGGACAAGCCGAAGCGGCGCGCCAGCTCGCCTGTCCAATCGTGGGCGGCAACGTGGCGCGCGGCGCCGTGCTCTCCGTCACCACGACGGTGCTGGGTCGAGTGGCCGAGCCCTTGCTGCGCTCGGGAGCGCGCGTTGGAGACGAGCTGTGGATCATCGGTGAGCTCGGCTTGGCGCGGGCAGGTTTGCTCTTGCACCAGCGAGGCTCGCGGGTGCCAGCGCGGCTACGGGCCGTCGCGGAGCGAGCGCGGCGCGCGTGGGCGAGGCCCGAGGCCTGCGTGGCGGCGGGTCGAAAGCTGGCCGGCCGCGCTCACGCGCTGATCGACGTCTCCGACGGGCTCGCCGGAGACGTTCAGCACTTGGCCCAGCAAAGTCGTGTCAAAGCCGTGCTCGAGTCCGCCGAGCTCGCTCGGCTGGTGTCACCGGAGCTCGGCGAGCTGGGGGCTCTGCTCGGCGAGCCGGGCATCGCTTTGGTGCTGGCCGGCGGAGAAGACTACGCGCTCTTGGGCGCAGGCCCCAAGTCGCGCCGGCCGCCCAAGGCGCGCGTGGTAGGCCGGATTGAACGCGGCCGCGGCTCAGAGCTCGAGCTCGAAACCGGGCAACGTTTGAGGTTGGGTACCGGTTTCGATCATCTGGGCAAAGAGGCTCGACGCCGCGCTTCGCGTCACTGACAGCCGGCGGGCAGCGCAGCTCCGCCCATGGCGGCGCGCACGGCGGCCATCACGGCGGGTGAAGCAGCGCCTGCCGCTACCGCGACGTTGCAAGCCTGCGAGGCCTGTAGCATCAACGTGTTGTTGGGCGGTGGCGCGCTCTTCGAGTTCTGGGCTAGCGCGTCGCAGCACTTCTTCAGGCCGGGGCCAGCCACGCCCGTACCGGTCGGCTTCTTCACCTCGGCGGAGTCGGACGGCACCGGCTCCGGCGCGAGCTCCAGCGTTTGCGGAGCGGCCGCCACCGTCGAAGCGGCGGGAGGGGCCGAGGGCAGCGGAGGCGGCGGCTCGTCTTTCTTGCAGCCAGCGGACATCAGCGCCGGCACCAAGAACCCACACGCAATCATCGCAACAACCGAACGAAGCGGCTTCATGCTCATGTTTCTAGCGTAGACGTGCGCAAAGCGAAAGCGGCCTCGCCCTCGGTGTTTTTGCGGCATTTCGCCCTGACCACCGCCTTGGGGCCAGTAGGCCGGCACGGGGGTCGGGAGAAATGCCCGACCCCTCAGCCGCGCCCCTTCAGGAGCAGCCCATGGAGTTGCCGCAGTTGAGGCACTTGTAGCAGGCCCCATTGCGGACGGTGATGTGGCCGCAGCCGTCGCAAACGGGCGCGTCGCCCATCATCTCTTCGAGCTGGGCGTCGAGCGCGCCGTGCGACTCCGCGGCGAACGGCGCGGCGTGAGCCTTGGCCGCGGGCGATTCGGGCGGGATGGAGGAGGGGCTGGGCGGGGCGATGGACGTCGCTGAACCGGCGTCGGCCGCTACCAGCTTGGGAGCGGTCGGATCCTCGATGCTGCTCGAGTCTTCGGCCGGCTTGACCTGCGCAAAGTCGTAGCGGCGCAGGTATTCGACGCCCAGCACCCGGAACAGATAATCGACGATCGACGTCGAGAACTTGATGTTCGGGTGACCGGAGACCACGCCGTGCGGCTCGAAGCGCGTGAACGTGAACTGCTCCACGAACGTGGACAGCGGCACGCCGTACTGCAGGCCCACCGAGACGGCCATGGCGAAGCAGTTCATCAGTGAGCGGAAGGCGGCGCCCTCTTTGTGCATGTCGATGAAGATCTCACCGAGCGTGCCGTCTTCGTATTCACCCGTGCGCAGGAAGACCTTGTGGCCCCCGACGTGCGCTTCTTGCGTGAAGCCACGGCGCTTCTGCGGCAGCCGCGTGCGGTGCCCTTCGGGGCGACCGGCTTGGGCAATGGCTGCTTGCACGGCCGGGGCGGCCGCTACCAGAGCGGCGGCGGCGGCCTCGGCCGCTTGCTCTTTGCTCTCGGTCTTCTCGTTGCTGGTGGTGGAGAGCGGCTGGGAGGCTTTGCAACCGTCGCGGTAGAGCGCGACCGCCTTCAGGCCGAGCTTCCAGCCTTCTTCGTAGATTTGTCGAACGTCGTCGACGGTGGCGTCGTTCGGCAAATTGACGGTCTTGCTGATGGCGCCGGACAAGAAAGGCTGGGCCGCGGCCATCATCTTCACGTGCGACATGGGCGCCAGGAAGCGCTGGCCCGTGCGGCCGCAGCGGTTGGCGCAGTCGAACACCGGATAGTGCTCGGCCCGCAGGTGGGGCGCGCCCTCGATGGTCATGCGGCCGATGATCACGTCGTTCGCTTCTTCGACCTGCTGAGCGTTGAAGCCGAGGTGCCGCAGCAAGCTGAAGCCGTGCTGGGCCAGCTTGTCCGCCGACACGCCCAGGCGGTCGTAGGTGTCGCGGCCCAAGACCCACGGCGCGAAGGCCAGGCCCAAATCGAACACGCCGGGCAGGGCGTTCTCGACCTTGCTCAAATCCTCGTCGTTCAGGCCCTTTTGCTTCAAGGCGGCGCGGTTCACGTGCGGCGCCCCGAGCAGCGTGTTGGTGCCGGAAACGAACGCGACGATCTCGCTGATTTGCGCCTCGGAGTAGCGCAGGCGCTGGAGCGCTTCGGGCACGGACTGATTGACGATCTTGAAGTAGCCGCCGCCGGCCAGCTTCTTGAACTTCACGAGCGCGAAATCGGGCTCGATACCCGTGGTGTCGCAATCCATCAGCAAGCCGATGGTGCCGGTGGGGGCCAGCACGGTGGCTTGAGCGTTGCGGTAGCCGTGTTCTTCGCCGAGCTCGACGGCGTTGTCCCAGTCTTCCGCGGCGGCCTTCCACAGGTACTCGGGGCACTGATCGCGATCGATGGCGTAGGCGGCTTCTTGGTGCTGGCGCATCACCCGCAGCATTGGCTCGCGGTTCTTGGCGTAGCCGGCGAAGGCGCCCTTGCTCGCGGCGATCTCGGCGCTGACCGCGAAGCCGCGGCCGCACAGAATGGCCGTGAGCGCGCCCGCGATGGCGCGGCCCTTGTCCGAATCGTAGGGGATGCCCTGCAGCATCAACAAGGTGCCCAAGTTCGCGTAGCCCAAGCCGAGGGGGCGGTAATCGTGCGAATTTTGCGCGATGCCTTTGGTCGGGTAGCTCGACAAATCGACGAGGATTTCTTGAGCCGTGAAGAAGATGTCGACGGCGTGCCGGTAGCCCTCGACGTCGAATTTGCCCTGCTCGTCCAAAAACTTGGTCAGGTTCAGCGACGACAGATTGCAGGCCGTGTCGTCGAGGAACATGTACTCGGAGCACGGATTGCTGGCGTTGATCTTTCCGCTGTTGGGGCAGGTGTGCCAGTGGTTGATGGTGCTGTCGTACTGCACGCCCGGGTCGGCGCAGGCCCAGGCCGACTCGGCGACCATGTCCCAAAGCTCGGTGGCGTTCAGCGTGTCGACGACCTTACCGGTGGTGCGGGCGATGGTCTGCCATTTGCCGTTCGAGGCCGCGGCGCGCATGAACTCGTCGGTCACGCGCACCGAGTTGTTGGAGTTCTGGCCGCTGACCGTGTGGTACGCCTCGCCGTTGAAATCGCTCGGGTAGCCAGCGGCGATCAGCGCCTTGGCTTTGCGCTCTTCGCGCGTCTTCCAGCCGATGAAATCGACGATCTCCGGGTGGTCCATGTCGAGGCAGACCATCTTGGCGGCGCGGCGGGTGGTGCCGCCGCTCTTGGTGGCTCCGGCGGCGCGGTCGAGCACTTCCAAAAAGCTCATCAGGCCGCTGGAGGTGCCGCCGCCCGACAGCTTCTCTTGCTTGCCGCGGATGCTGCTGAAGTTCGAGCCCGTGCCGGAGCCGTATTTGAAGAGCCGCGCCTCCGACTTGACCAAGTCGTAGATGCCCATCAAGTCGTCGGGCACGGCTTGGATGAAGCACGCCGAGCACTGCGGGCGCTCGTAGGCGTTCGTCGTTTCGCTCACCGCTTCGGTTGCGTCACTCCAGGCCCAGTTGCCGCCCGAGCCGGTGATGCCGTACTCGTGAAAGAGACCGCAGTTGAACCAGACGGGCGAGTTGAAGGCGCCGTACTGGTTCGTCATCAGCCAAGTGAGCTCGGCCTCGAAAGCGTCGGCGTCGGCCGTGGTAGCGAAATAGCCGCCGGCTTTCTCGCCTGCGCTACGAATGGTGTGCGCGATGCGGTGCACGACCTGGCGCACGCTCGTCTCGCCGAGCTCTTTGTCGCCTTTGATGCCGGCCTTGCGGAAATACTTGGAGATGACGATGTCGGTCGCGAGCTGCGACCACCCCGCGGGGATCTCCGCGCCTTCCATCTTGAACACCACCGAGCCGTCGGGGTTCGTGATCAGGCTCTGGCGGCGCTCCCAGACCACGTTCTTGAGCGGGTCTTCACCCGGTTGGGTGTAACGAGGCTTGAAGGTGGCGCCGGCCTTGGCGGGGCGTTGGCTGCCCTTCTGGCCTTGGCCGCCCCGCGACGTCGGAGCATCGATAGAGGAGCCCGTGGTCTTCACCCGATCATTTTCCTGCCCCACAATCGTCGACTGCGCCATGGTTCGAGCTCTCCTCATCGGGGACTGATTCGGCCGCGGGCCGTTCCGTCAGTGCTGAAAATTCGTCACGTGCTGATGCGTTCAGTGGCCGGGCTTGCATTCCTGCCGAGCGGCTGCGATGTGCAGCGGCGGCCATGCCTGCCTGGCAACGAACGAACGCCCCAGTCGAAAGGCTTGTACCCCAAGGGGTTGGGCTCGGCCAAGTAAAAATCCACGACATTATGGGCTTTTGGCCTATCAACATGGGGCTCGTAGCTCGAAAGCGCAATCAGGCTGAGCCCCAACTACTTGGCTTCATTACGGCTTCTGTGTCGCGCGGGCTTGGACCCGAGGGTGAACAAAAGATGCCCTGAACAGCTTGTCCGCTGGATACCCAGAATGAACACCAACGTTCCCAATAACCCGTCCCCAGCCTAATCCACACGTTGTCCATGCCCGCCGTCACTCCGCCCGTCGTCGACCTAGCCATCTCCGTCCTGACCGAAGCCCAGAGAGGAGGCCGCGCCAGCCAGGCCTTGGGGCAAGCCATTGCCGAGCGTCGGCTCGGCCCCGTCGACGCCGAGCAGCTCTCAGCGCTGGTGTACGGAGCCTTTCGGCGCGAGCGCCGGGTTCGCGAAGCGCTTCGCGAAGTGGGCACGCCCCTCGCTGGCAGCAACCAGGCGCGGCTGGGGGTGATCGGCGCGGGGCTGCTCGACCGCTCGAGCGTGCTCGACCTCGAGGTGGCGCGCGTGACTTGGAGCGAGGTGAGCTGGCAACGTTTTCTGCAGGCGGACGAGCGCGTCCTGGAGCGCGCGCAAGGTGCGGAGCGCGTGGCGCTCTTGGGCTCGCTGCCCGACTTTCTGGCTCAGCTCTTGACCACCGAATACGGCGATCAAGCCGAAGCCTTGGCGGCGAGCTTGTCGGAGCCGGCTCCCCGCGCGCTGCGCATCAACTCGCTGGTGAGCGACGTGGCCGCGGGGCGCGAGCGCCTGGAGCAAGAAGGGGCGAGCGTGGCTCCGGGGCGCTTTGGCCGCCGCACGTTGCTGCTCGAAGGTGCGTTCAATCCGTTCGTCACCCGCGCGTTCCACGAAGGGGTGTTCGAGCTGCAAGACGAGGGTAGCCAGCTGGCTTGCGAGCTGGTTGCGCCGCCACCGCGTGGTTTGGTGGTCGACGTTTGCGCGGGCGCGGGCGGCAAATCGCTGGCAATTGCCGCCGCGCTCGAGGGCCGCGGCAAGGTCGTTGCGCTCGACGTCGATCAGCAGAAGCTGGTCGAGCTACGGAGGCGGGCCAAGCGCGCTGGCGCCGCGAACATTCAGGCGCTGGCCATCGAGGAAGAAGGCGAGCTGCCGAGCGAGGTGGCGGCGCTGGCCGGCAAGGCCGAGCGCTTGCTGATCGATGCGCCGTGTAGCGGCACCGGTACGTTGCGTCGCAATCCCGAAGCGCGCGGGCGTCTCACGCCGCTGGCGGTGGAGCGGCTCGTAGCCACGCAACGCTCCATCGTGGAACGCATGCTGCCGCTGCTCGGGCCGGGCGGACGCCTCGTGTTCGTGACCTGCTCGCTTCTGCGCGCCGAGGGTGAGGACCTGATGGACGCCGTGGAGGCCGCGCACCCGGAGCTCGACCCCGTCAACCTCGCCGAAATCTACGATCGCGCGTACATCGACCGCTTCACGCGTAGCGCGCCGCACCGCGTGCGGCTGCTGCCCCACCTTCACGGCAGCGACGGCTTCTTCGTGACGGTGCTGCGGCGGAAGCGCTGAGCGGCGGGGACGGCGGCGAGCGCGGCCGCGAGACCTTTCGCGAGGGCGCGACGCCGCTACGGCCACCGTCAAGCCGCGCTCGCGACCGCCGCGGTGCGAAGCGAGAGTCGCGAGAGCGAGGGCCGCTCGTTGCCGAGCGCGACCAGGCAACCTGGGCGGCTCGTTGAGCGAGCAGCCCACCCTCCGGCTAACTAGTGGTTCCTCGCTCGTCTCTCGGCCCCGCTACGCGACGGCGCGGCTCGGCTTCAGCAGGGTGAGCCAGCGCGAGACGGAGCCGAGGATGATGAAGAGGACGCCGAACAAGAGCACGGTCACGACGACCAAATTGACGACGCCGGTGACGCGCGTGCCGGCGACCCGAGACATTGGGTAGTAGATGGTGAACAGGCTCTGGACGCCGGCGGTAATGGTCGTGACGCCGACGAAGCAGAGCGGCGCGAAGGTGACCCAGGCGTACGATTTCTTCGGAGATTCGCGCAAAATGATGGTGGTGCCCACGCACAGGGCGGCGCACGCCAAGAGCTGGTTGGCGATGCCGAACATGGGCCAAATGGTCGAGATGTTGCCGGTGAGGATGAAGTAGGTCCAGCCGCCGACGATCAGCCCCGTCGCCAAGAACGCACCAACGTGGCTGTTCGACTTGCCCAGCTCGGGGTTGAAGCGGCCCAAGAACTCTTGCATCAGGAAGCGCCCGATGCGTGTCCCCGTGTCGATCGTCGTCAAGATGAACAACGCCTCGAACATGATCGCAAAGTGGTACCAGTACGAGATCAGCGTCCCCATGCCGGGTAGCCCGCTGAATACGCGCGCCATGCCGATGGCCAGGGAAACGCCGCCGCCCGTGCGCGCCGCCACGACCTCGCCCGCGTGACGCGAGAGCGACGGTAGCTCTTTCACTTTGATACCGAGGCGGGCAAAGTCTCCGTCGCCCAACGTGGTGGCGTGGTTGGTCTTGGGGTCGACTTCGTAGTCGAGCGCGGCCAAGGTGCCGTTCGAGAGGGCCAGCAGCTTGGATGCGGGCAGCTTTTGGGCCGCCAGCGTGGTGATAGAGGCGCCCGGCGCGAGGCCCAAAATGCTGCGATCGTGCGGGGTGAGCGCGCTTTCGGCGCCCTGCAGCTGCTCGAGCGAACGGGCCAAGCCGGTGCCGGCCCCGTCGGCCTGCACGAGGGCAATCTTGGGATCGCTGTTGATGGCCACGTAGTCGTCGGGGGGCATGACGCAAGCGGCGATCAAGGCGGTGATGCCGACGAGACCTTCGAGCAGCATGGCGCCGTAGGCGATGGGGCGGCAGTTCCGCTCCTTGTCGACCATTTTGGGAGTCGTGCCGCTGGCCACGAGCGCGTGGAAACCGCTGATGGCCCCGCAGGCGATGGTGATGAACACGAACGGGAACAGCGGCCCCTTGATGATGGGACCGCCACCGTGAATGAACGGCGTCACGGCGGGCATCTGGATGGGCGGGTTGACGATGATGACGCCGAGCACCAAGAGCGCGATGGTGCCCAGCTTGAGGTAGCTGGACAGGTAGTCGCGCGGGCAGAGCAGCAGCCAGACCGGCAGGACGCTGGCGACGAAGCCGTACGCCGCGATGGCCAGCGTGATGTTGGTGCGAGAGAGGCGGAACCAGTCGGCGTAGCTGGAATCGGCCAGGTACTTTCCGCCAATCAGGGCCAAGAGCAGCAAAAATACGCCAAAAATGCTGGCTTCGCGGATGCCGCGCACCGAGCCCTTGCGCACGCCATAGATGTGGCCGCCCATGAGCAAGGCGATGGGGATCGACAAGCTCACCGTGAACATGCCCCAGGCGCTCTCGGCCAGGGCGCCCACCACCACGTTGCCCAACCCGGCCAGCGCTACGATGATGATGCACAAGATGGCGATGGCCGTGACGGTGCCGAGCGTTGGGCCCAGCTCGTCGCGCGCGATCTCGGCCAGTGAGCGGCCGCCGCGGCGTGTGCTCGACACCAAGATGACGAAGTCGTGTACGGCGCCGGCCAGCACGACGCCGAACAAGATCCAGATGTAACCGGGCAAGAAGCCGAACTGCGCGGCCAGCACGGGGCCGATGAGCGGACCCGCGCCCGTGATGGCGGCGAAGTGATGTCCGAAGAGCACCCACTTGTTGGTCGGATGGAAGTTGTGTCCATCGTTCTGGGTGTGGGCCGGCGTGACGCGCGAGTCGTCCAGGCAGAGCACCTTGGCCGCCAAAAACGCCGAGTAGTAGCGGTACGCGAGCGCCAACACGGCGAGCGCCGTGAGCATCCACCAGGCGGCATTCATGCGCGCCTTTTAGCGCAAAATGGCCACGAGCGCGCGCGCCCTAGCCCTGGCCGCCGTCGAAAATACGCCGCTTTGGCGAAGGGCGGGGCGCGCGGGTGCGCTGCGAGGCCGAGCCCGAGCCGTTCAGTCCAAGGCTTGGCTTGGATTGGCAGGGAGCATGCGCCCGGGAGTGAAGCTTTTCTGCGGATCGATGACGATGACCTTCGAGAAATGCGTCAGGCGTTGGGCGAGCTTTTCCGCGTCGCCCGCCACGACCACGACCACCTGGCTCGTGCCGAAGAACTTGCCGGCGTTCTTCACCGCGGTGGGGCCGTCGGTGCTGCGCACGGCTTTGCGGTAGTCGTCGTAGTAGCTGTCGGGCAGCGAGAGCACGCTCAGCTTCGCGGTCATGTCGGCCAAGGCGCCCACCGTTTCGGTCCTGAACAAGAAGCTGTCGGACAGGTAGCGCGACGCCATTTCGATTTCGGCGGCGGTGGGCGGGCTCTCGCTCATGCGCTGCAGGTTGTCGAGCAGAGCTTGCACGGCGTGCGGCGCCTTGTTGGTCTGCGTGCCCGCCGACAGGATGATTGGCACCGGACCATGCGCTACTTCGTCGAGGCTCGAGCCCGTGGAGTAGGCGAGCGAGCGCTTCTCGCGTACGTCGAGGAAGAGCCGCCCGGCAACCCCGCCGCCCAGCACCTGGTTCAAGATCGCCAGGCTGGGCCAGTCCTTCGTTTGTCGCTCGGGGCCGAGGCGGCCGACCATGACCTGGGCCTGGCCGCTGCCCGGCCGATCCACCAAGTACAGGTGACGCTCCGAGTCGGGCATGGGCTCGCTGAAGCGGGGTTGCTCCGGCTTTTCACCCTGCCAGCCGGCAAACGCGCGCTCTACGGTCTTGGCCAGCGCGTCGATGTCCACGTCGCCGGTCGCGATCAGCATCGCGTTTTTGGGCGTCATGTGCTGCTTGTGCCAAGCCTTGCAGTCGGCCAGCGTGAGCTTGGACAAGTCCTCGGGGAGGGCTTGGTAGCGAGAGTACGGGTGGATGGCGGTGGGGACGTCGAACAGCTCGCGGTACAAGATCATCGACGCGGCGTAGCCGGCGCTCGATTTGGCGGCGGCTCTCGCGCCTTCGACCTCGCGCGTGCGCAGCTTGCCGAACTCTTTGGCGTCGAAGCGCGGCTTCATGGCCACCGCGGCCAAGATGTCGAGCGCGGGATCGAGATCACCGGTCGTCACGCCGAGCGAGATGCGCGTCGAGTCGCGATCGGTCAGCACGTTGAGCGCGGCGCCCAGCGACTCGGCGTGCTCGAGCAAGGCTTCGGTATTCCAAGGCCCGGCGCCGCCCACTTTGGTCAGCTCGCCGGCGACGACGGCCACGCCGGGCTTGTTGCCGTCGCTGGCCATGCCGGAGTGAAACAACAGCCGTAGCTCGACGATAGGCAGCGTTTTTCGAGAAATAACGGCTATCTCGAGGCCGCTGGCCAGGGTGCGACGCGCGATGGTGGGGAAGCTGGCGTTGGGCGTGATGCCGGAAGCGGGCGCGGTCGACAGCGGATCTTTGGCGCGGGCCGGCGGCGCGGACGGCGTCACGGACGAAGGCTCCGGCTGGGGGCCGGCGGGCGCCGGGGGCGGGGCGGCGCCGCAGGCGAGCAGGCTCAGGCCGACACTGCAGCTCAGTAGAATAGCTAGATGCTTCACGGCTTGGCTCCTTGGGGGACGGGGGCGGGCTGGGGTGCGGGTGCGCTTGGTTTTGCCCCCGGCGATGGCATCGCCACTGCGGGTGCAGGTGCAGGGAGAGCACTAGCGGCAGGCTTGGCCGCGGCTGGCGCTTCTACCGGCAAGACCTCGACGAGCTGTCGCCGTTCGGCGCCAAGGTACTTCTTCACGGCGTTCTGGATGTCTTCGGCCGTCACGGCTTGATAGTGGGAGAGCTCGCGCGCGAGCAGCCGCGCGTCACCAAAATACGATTCGAACTGGCCAAGCTGAGTGGCCCGGCTCAAATTCGTTTGCAAGCCGAACACGAACGAGCTGCGGACGCGGCGCTTCACCTTGGCCAGCTCGGCCGCCGACGGCGGCGTTTTGGCGAGCTTCGCGATTTCGTCTTCGACCAGCTTTTCGACCACGGGCAGCTTGGCCGTCTCGGTCAAGACGGCGGAAATGATCAGCTCGTCGGGGCCGACGAAGTCGTGGGTGCCGGCCGAAACTTGCTGCGCCACCGCGCGTTCACGGACCAGCAGCCGCTCGAGCCGCGAGCTGTCGCCGTCGGCCAAGATGGAGGTGGCAAGCTCGAGCGCGTAGTGCTCGGGTGTGCGCGACTTGGGGATGAGAAAGCCGTAAAAGAAGCCAGGCGTCTTGGCGTTGGTGTCCTTCACTACGTCTTTACGCGGGGTCACGGTGGTGGGCATCTCGGGCAACGGCGCGCGGCTGGATACGGGCTTGTTGATGCCTCCGAAGTATTGGCGAGCCAGCTTGACCGCCTCATCGCGATCGAAGTCGCCCGCCACCGTGAGCACGGCGTTCTTGGGCGCGTAGTGCGAGTCGTAGAAGGTCTTGACCCACTCGAGCTTGGCGGCGTCGAGGTCTTGCATGCTGCCGATGGTCGGGCGCGCGTACGGCGGATACTCGGCATAGACCAGCTCGCCCAGCCGCAGCATGCCGGTCATGAAGGCGCGGTTTTCGTAGCTCATGCGGTACTCTTCTTTGACCACCGCTCGCTGGTTTTCGAAGTTTTCGGCGTTGACGGCGAGGGCGCGCATGCGGTCGGCCTCGAGCCACATGGCCAGCGGCAGCTCGCTCGACGGAAGCACTTCGAAGTAGTTGGTGCGATCGGCGGACGTCGTGCCGTTCAAGCTGCCGCCGCGCTCGGAGATGAACGTAAAGTGTTGGCCCTTGGCCACGTGCTCGCTGCCTTGGAACATCATGTGCTCGAACAGGTGCGCAAAGCCGCTTTGGCCCGGGCCCTCGTCGCGCGAGCCGACGCCGTAGGTGACCGAGACCGCGACCGTCTTGGCGCTGTTGTCTGGGGCCAGCACCAAGCGAAGGCCGTTCTCGAGGGTGAGCCGCTCTATGCCCTGCCCAAAGCGCTCGAGCGAGGCGATGGCCGGATCGAGCGGGGCCGCCGGTGCAGAGACCGCAACTGCTACGGGCCTCTTGGCGACGGGGGCGGCGGGCGGCGCGGGCTTGGCCACGGAAAGAGGCTTGGTCGCCGATGGCTGCGCGAGCGCGGAGGGCGCGAGCACGAGAGGGGGGACGGCAACGCCGAGGAGCAGTGAGGAGAAAGAGCAAATTGCCCGTCGCTTGGCTTGCATGGGCGAGGGATCTACCACGGCTCCGCGAAATAACCGCTTCCTTAAGTGGGGCCGAGCGCGCGCGACACGTAGGCGTCGTGCGTGGGACTGAGCTATGTTCGAGGGTGAATCCCGATGTTGGTCTTGCTGGGTCCAAGCTTCGCGGGCGGCGACGCTGACTACCAACGCCTGTCCAAGGTGACGGGCATGGTGGCGTACGATCTGCGCGCGCGGCTCAAGCCTGGCATGTGGGGCTTGGTGAAGGCGCTGGCCGACGAGGGCGAGGCCCGGCGGCTCGGCGGCGCGCTCGCGGCCGAGGGCTTTCCAAGCGTGATGGTGGCGCGAGAGATCGCGACCTCTCCGGAGCGTCCCATCGTGGCCTTGAAGGGCCTCGCCATCGACGGGCAAGAGCTGACGCTCCAGCTGCGCGAGCGGACGATGACGGTGCCGGTCGCGGCGCTGTGCAGCATCGTGCGAGGCGAGGCGCAGGTCGGCAAAGCCGGCGCAGTCAGAGCGCCCGGCGCCGCTACCAGCAGCGCGACCTTTCGGGCCGTGGTGCCCAACTCCAGCGACCTGCAGGTGTTTCGTGAGTCGGCACCTCCCAGCAGCTTCGAGGCGTTCGCGGCGGCCGACTTGCACTTTCATTCCGTGACCTGGGTGGCCCGCATCGACGCGCGTTCGTTCGACTTTCAGGCCCTGGGCATCGCGGCCGCGAGCCCTGCCGCCGCCCTGGACACGTTGGTCGATCGCTTGGGGCTATTGGCCCGGGTGCGGGTCGATCGCGCGGCGCGGGCCTCCAGCATTGCCAGCTTCACGCAGCAGGCCGCGCGCGCGGGCGGTCCGCATCCTTCGCCGCCCACCCCCATGTCTCAACGAGGCAAAGAAATTGCCGGCGACGAGCGCTTCGATCCGTACTCGCGCGTCGTGGGCGAGGCCGAGCGGAAGCTGGCCGCGCAGCTGGCGGCGGCCCAAGCCAACGCTAGCGGCTGAGCGGCGCCGGCTCACGACGCCGCGCATACGAATTGGGCGGGGTGCTTTCCGAGCTCTTCGGTTCGAGGGGGAGCTTGGGCATGGGCCTCCGCTACTGGATGACACCTCTTACGAAGCCGAGCAGCGCTTGGTTACCTGACTTCGGTAGCAGCTGGGGTGGCAAGGCGCGCAGGAACAGGCGAAGCTCGTACGATGCGCTGGCGCCAGGCAAAATCTCCAGCTCACGACGCGTGGCGAGCTCGATGAACGGTCGCTCTTTGCGGGCGGCGTCGTACGGGGCCATGAGCGAGACGAGCGGCCGCGCTCCGCCACTCGCTTGCGCGACCAGCACCAAACCATCGTGAACGCTGGCGAGCCAGCCCTCACTGCTGTCGACCGCAGCCATGAGCGGCTTTGGCTCCCGCGGCTGCTCGTGAGTGAGCCAAACGACGGGCTTAGAGAGGTCGAGCTCGAGCGTGGCGCCGGGGTGCGGCTTGCCGGCGGCTGGAAAGAACGTGAGCCCGGCCGCAGAGGGCAGGAGCAGAACGTCTGCGACGGATGCGTGCAGCGTGGACGCGGTGGTGTTGGTGAGCGTGTAGGTTATCTCGATGGCCCGGCGGGCCGTGTCGAGGCGGATGCGCTTACTCTGGCCGCCTTGGGCAGTTTTCAGCAGCAAGGCGCTGCCTTCGACCTCCGCATGGAAAAGCGGGGGCTGCGGTTCGGGCGGCAGCAGCGCCGGTTTTCCGTCGAGCGAGAGACGCGCCAGGTTGCCAGTCTGCGCTTCGACCGCGAGCTCGATGCCGGCCCCGGAGAGGACGTACAGGCCGTCTTTGCCGAGCTCGGGGGCGCCGGGCGGGCGTGGAGCCACGGCGGGAGGCTCCTGGGCCGACGCCGCGCCGTTCGGCTGGGGCGCTTGCTCGAGCGGTGGGTCTCCGGCCACGGCGGCCAGCGCGCGCGGATCGCTGACCGGCGGCAGCTCGGTGCTGCCGCCGTACTCGGGGGCGCGGCTCCGGACGTCGAGCGCGGGCCGCTGCGCGCAGCCGAACGCTAGACCTGTTCCCAGCGCCGCGAGCCAGAAGAGCGTTCGATGGCGTCGAGGACGCGCTGGTTGGCCACGCCATCTTCGAAGTTGGGCGTGGGCATCGTCTGCGTCTTCACGGCGGCGATCAGATCGGCCACCGTGTGCGTGAACGAGTGCTCGTAACCGATGATATGCCCGGGCGGCCACCACGCCTGAACATAGGGGTGTTTCGCGTCGGTGGCGAGGATGGTGCGGAAACCCGAGTCTTTGCCCTCCTCGATGTACAGCTCGAGCTCGTTCATCCGCTCGAGGTTGAAGTACAGGCTGCCTTTGCTGCCGTTGATCTCGAAGGTGTTGTAGTTCTTGCGGCCGGTGGCGAAGCGCGACGCTTCCATGCTGCCGAGCGCGCCGTTCTTGAAGCGAAGGTGCGCGTAGGCGGCGTCGTCCACGTCGACTTTGCCGGTGCCTTTGCCGTCGGGCAGGGGGCGCTCGTGGATGAAGGTCTGCATGAAGCCGCTGACCTCGGCGATCTCTCCGACGAGGTAGCGGGCCAGGTCGAGCGAGTGCGACCCGATGTCGCCGAGCGCGCCCGAGCCCGCTCGCGACTTTTCCAGGCGCCACACGCGGGGAAACTGCGGATCGACGATCCAGTCTTGCAGGTAGCTGCCGCGAAAGTGGTGAATGGTGCCGATGCGCCCTTCGCTGATGAGCTCCTTGGCCAGCGTGACGGCGGGCACGCGCCGGTAGTTGTGGCAGATCATGTGCAGCACACCGGCGCGCTGGGCGGCGGCCAGCATTTGCTCGGCCTCGGACAAGGTGTTGGCCAGCGGCTTCTCGCAGAACACGACCTTCTTTGCTTCGGCGGCGGCCAGCGCGATGGGCAGGTGCGAGTCGCCGGGCGTGCAAATGTCGATGATGTCGATGTCCTTGCGGGCCACCACGTCTTCCCAGCGCGTGGAGGTCTCTTCCCAACCGAGGGTGCCGGCGGCCTTCTTCACCTCGGCTTCGTTGCGGCCGCACACGACCTTCAACACGGGCTCGTACGCGGTGTCGAAGAACCGGCCTACCTGACGCCAGGCGTTGGAGTGGGCGCGGCCCATGAACTGGTAACCAATCATCGCGACGTTCAGCTTGGCCATTGCTTTTCTCCGGGAAGGCAGGTCGAGGATTCGTCCGGTTTGTAAACTCAGCGGGGGCGTGAAGTCACGGATTTGCCGCGAGAATTGGAGGATTTTCTGTAAGTCTTGGAATATTCGCGCACCAGTCTAGCGGGCTCGTGCTGAAGCTCGTCCAGGCGATTGTTGCAAAGTACGCTGGGCCCGCTGGTGGTACCGGTTCCAGGTTTGGTACGTTGCCGGCATGTCGCGCTTCGCTACTTGGACGCTGGTTGGCTTGACCGTGCTGGGGCTCTCCGTGCCGCTCGCGGGCTGTATCAAGAAGCGCCCGCCCGAGGGCCCCCGGGCGGCGAGCGTCGTAGTACCGGTCGCCTCCAGCTCGGCTGAAACGCCCACGGGTAAATACGGCCAAGTGCCGGGTGACGAGCTGCTCGCCGACGGCATCAAGTCGTTCTCGCTACAGGGCAAGACCGACCGCGCCAGCGTCACCTTCGTGCCCGTCGAGGGCCAGCCGTTCAAAGAAGCGATGCGGGCCGAGGTCACGCAGCCGTCCGGCAACACCTGGGACGTTCAGGTGCAGACCAAGGTCGGCAAGGCCGTCACCGTCGGCGACGTGATGCTGGCCACGTTCTACGCCAAGGTCGAGTCCTCGCGCCAAGAGAGCGCCGAGGGCCAGACCGAGCTCGTCATGGAGCTCGCGCAGCCGCCCTGGTCCAAGTCGGTGAGCCACCCCGTGCGCTTCGGCCGCGATTGGACGAAAATCTACGTCCGCTACAAGGCCGAGCGCTCCTACGCCCCCGGCGAAGCGCAGGTGATTTTTCGGCTGGGCTACCAACCCGAGACGATCTTGATCGGGGGCGTCACGGTCGAAAACTTCGGCAAGCAGCTGGTGCTGGCGGACTTGCCGACGACCAAGCTCAGCTACCCCGGAATGGAGCCCGACGCGCCTTGGCGCAAAGCTGCCGCCGAACGCATCGAGCAGCTGCGCAAGCAAGACCTGACCGTGACGGTGCAAGACGCGACCGGTAAGCCGCTCGCCGGCGCCGACGTGGTGGTCGACCAGACCAAGCAGGCGTTCGGCTTTGGCTCCGCGGTGGTCGCGCAGAAACTGACCGGCCCGGGCAACGAACGGTACAAGGAGCTCACAGCCGAGCTGTTCAACACGGCCGTCTTCGAAAATAATCTGAAGTGGCAGCCCCTGGACGGCGACTGGGGCCCCGGCTGGACGCTGGACGTGGCGTCGAAGGGCGTCGATTGGCTGCACCAGCACGACATCCAGGTGCGCGGCCACGTGCTGATGTGGCCCAGCTGGCGCAACCTGCCGCGTTCGGCCAAAGCCCTGGAAAAAGAGCCGGCCAAGCTGCGCGCGGCGGTCAACGCTCACGTCACCCAGGTGGCCACGGCCATGCGCGGCAAGCTCGTCCACTGGGACGTCTTGAACGAGCCTTTCGACAACCACGACCTCATGGACATGTTCGGCCAGGACGTGATGCTCGAGTGGTTCAAGGGCGCACACGCCGCTGACCCGAGCGCCAAGCTGTTCATCAACGACTACGCCATTCTCTCCGGTGGCGGCGGCGACACCCCGCATCGCGACCACTACGAGAAGACCATCAAGTTCTTGATCGACAAAGGCGCGCCCCTGGACGGCATCGGCATGCAAGGCCACTTCGGCGCCGCTTTGACGGGCCCCGAAGACCTGTTCAAGTTGCTCGATCGTTACGCCAAGCTGGGCAAGCAGATCTGGATCACCGAGTATGACGTCGCCATCGAAGACGAGGCCGTCGCCGCCCAGTTCACGCGCGACTTCTACACGACGCTCTTCAGCCATCCGGCTGTCGGCGGCATCCTGATGTGGGGCTTTTGGGACGGCGCGCACTGGACCAAGAACGCGCCCCTCTACCGCCAGGACTGGTCGCTCAAGCCCGCCGGCGAGGTTTATCGAGAGCTGGTGCTCAAAGCCTGGCGCACCCACGAGGCGGCCAAGACCGACGCGGCGGGCGCCGTCAAAATTCGCGCATTTCGCGGCAAACACGCGATCAAGGTCTCGGCCGCCGGCAGGTCGAAGACCGTCGAGGTGGAGCTGGGCGCAACCAGCACGCCCGTCATCGTCAAGCTCCCGTGAGGTTCGCTCGCCGGTGCGGCTGCCGCCTCGCAGCGCCCCAAAATCCCACACCGACGTTTCGCTGCTTCGCAGAAGTCGGTTCGGTAGCGAACTGACTCTTGCGACCTGAAGAGGCCTTCGGGTTCTGAAAAGTCAGTTCGGTAGCGAACTGACTCTTGCGACGTGAAGGGGCCTTCCGGTCCGGGTGGCAGTCGGTTGCTAGCGAGGAGGACACTCGGGGCCGCTGCGACCGACCCGACACAGCTCGAGACCGCGCTTTTCGAGCGCTTCGGCGGTGCTGGGCTTCTTTGCTAGCTCGGTGCCGGCGCGGTACTTTGCTGCCAGCACGAAGCAGGCATGGGCCGAGGCGTTCTCACACTGCGCGACCAGGTGAGTGAGCGCGATGCGACGGAAGCGCTTGGCTTGCTCGAGATCCGCCGGGCCGGTCGTGCCCTTTTCGAGCGCCTCGGCTGCGCGCGCGCACTCGTCGAAATCTTTCTTTTGATCGCAAAGTACTTCGGCCTTGAGCAAGCTCTCGCGCGTGGTGGGGATGTCGAGGGCGGGGGAGGCCAACGCGGCGACGGGTGGCGCTGCCGCCGAGCTCGCGGCCGAAGACGCGGGAGAGCTGGGTTCGGCTGCCGACGCGAGCGCGCTGGGGCTCGTTGCCGACGCGAGCGCGCTGGCAGGTGAAGGCGCGAGTTGGGCGTGCGCCGGCTCGGCCGCGGCCTGCGCGACGGCGGGAAGGGGCGGGGCTGCTTGGGGCGCGCCCATCAAGGCTGCGATGGCGCCGCCGACACCGCCCACTGCGATGCCGATGCCGGTGGTCCAACGCATGCCGCTCACGCAGCGAGCCCTTGCCGGACCAGCAACGCTTGCGGGTCCGGCTTTCTGCCCATGAACGTCACGAACAGATCCATCGGATCGCGCGCGTCGCCCTGCGACAGAATGGCGTCGCGGAAAGCTCGGCCCACGGTAGGGTTGAAGATACCTTCGCGCTTGAAGCGGCCAAAGGCGTCAGCGTCCAGCACCTCGGCCCACTTGTAGGAGTAGTAGCCGGCCGCGTACCCCACCGGATGCGAGAACAGGTGCTGGAAACCGGCCAGCATGCCGTAGTCCTTCGGCAACTCGCTCGCGGCGTAGCGCTGCAAGATGCGATTGCCGTAGTCCATCACGTCGCCGTCTCGCTCGGGAGCGTAGTCGATGTGCAGAGCCAGATCGACCGCGGCGAACCCGAGCTGGCGCATCTGCATGCTGGCGGCGCGAAACGTGCGAGTGGCGTTGAGCCGTTGTAGAAGCGCTTCAGGAAGCGGCGCGCCGGTTTCGTAGTGGGCGGCGAACAGGCCCAAGGCTTCGCGCTCGGAGCACCAATTTTCCATGATTTGCGAGGGCAGCTCGACGAAATCTTGGGCGACGCGCGTGCCGGCCAGGCTGCGCACGTTCACGCGGCTCAGGCAGTGGTGGAGCAGGTGACCGAACTCGTGAAAGAGCGTCTCTACGTCGCGGTGCAAGAGCAACGAAGGTTTGCCCCCCGAGGGCGGCGCGGAGTTGCAGCAGAACACCGCCAAGTTCGGCGCGGGCGGCACCGAGGCGAGCAAGCCGTGCATCCACGCGCCGCCGCGCTTGTTCTCGCGCGGGTACAGATCGACGTGGAAGATGCCGAGACGCGCTCCGCCTTCGTCTTTGATCTCGTAAGTGGTGACGCTGGGATCCCACACCGGCACGCCGCTGAGCTGCGAGATTTGCACGCCGTACAGCCGCTGCGCGACCTCGAAGGCGCCCGCGAGCGCGCGCTCGGCCGGGAAATAGGCGCGCAGCTCCTCTTCGTCCAGCTCGAAGCGCGCCTTGCGCAGCTTCTCGACGTAGTAGCCGACGTCCCACGGTAGGAGCGGGACCTGTGCCCCTAGCGACGCGGCGAACTCCGCCAGCTCGCGCTTTTCGCGTTCGGCGGCGGCCAGCGACTTTTCCGTCAAGTCGTCGATGAACTGCTTGGCGCTCTGTCCGTCTTTGGCCATGCGATCGTCGGTGACCAAATCGGCAAAATGCTGGAAGCCGAGCAGATTGGCGCGCGCGCGGCGCAGCTCCAAGAGCTTGCCGATGAGCGGGCGGTTGTCGTGCTCGGGCGAGGTGCCGCGGGCGTTGAAAGCAGTCCAGATGTCGCGGCGCAGCTGGGCGTCGTCGGCGTAGGTCAAGACCGCAGTGACGCTGGGGGCCTGCAGGGTGAAGCGGTAGCCGGGCTTGCCCTTGGCCTCGGCCGATTCCCGCGCCATTGAGCGCGCCGATTCCGGCAGGCCCGAGAGCCGCGCTTCGTCTTCGATCAGAAGCTCGAAGGCGTTGGTGGCGTCCAGCACGTTTTGCGAGAAGCGCGTGGTGACGACGCTGAGCTCGGCGTCGAGCTGCTGCAGCTTCTGTTTGTCGGCCGGCGAAAGCTGGGCGCCCTGGCGACGGAAATCGGCCAAGGTTTTGTCGAGCAGGCGCCGCCGCGTCACGTCCAGGTTGGCCGCCTCGGGCGTCTCCGACAGCTCGCGCAGGGCGCGGTACAGGCCGTCGCGCAGGGCGATGCCCGACCAGAACGAGCTCACGCTGGGCAACACTTGGTTGTAGGCCTCGCGCAGCGCCGGCGTGGTGGCCACGCTCTCCAAGTGCTCCACCACGCTCATCGATAGCTCCAGCTGCTCTGTTGCGGCTTCGAGAGCGCTCATGGTCGCCGCGTAGGTGCGGGGCGCGCTTTCGATGGCGTCCAGCGCAGCTTCGGAGCGCGCGATGAGCTCCTTGATGGCCGGCTCGACGTGCTCGGCCGAGATGCGATCGAAAGGGACGTCGAGGGTTTTCTGGCCGACGGTGAGCAGAGGGTTTTCCATGCGAGCTTGCTTGGTTATAGCGCACTGGCGGCCCCTCGGAACCCCCGCGAGCGGGCTAGGTGAGGGCGCCCCCGCGGTGCTAGGCTGAGAGGGTTCCCATGAACGAAGCGCGAGCGCTGGCAGGCGAAGGCGAGCTACTCTGGGAGCCGAGCCCCGAACGTCGCGCGGCCTCGCGCATGGCGCACTTCATGCGCTGGCTGGAGGCCGACACGGGGCAGACCTTCGCCGACTACGCGGCGCTGTGGCGTTGGTCGGTCGAGCAGGTGGGGCCCTTTTGGCAGGCGCTGGCTCGTTACTTCGAGGTGCGGCTGGGCGGCTCGAACGAGCCCGCGCTCGTGGGCAGGCTACCGGAGCCGCACTGGTTTCCGGGCGCCACCCTGAACTACGCCGAACGGCTTCTTTGCCGCAACGACGACCACCTGGCGATCGTCGCGCGCAGCGAAGACGGCTCGCGTCGAACGCTCAGCTACGCCCAGCTCGTCGAGCAGGTGGCCCGAGCGCGCGTCGGGCTGCTACGGGCCGGGGTGAAGCCGGGCGATCGCGTGGCCGCGTTCCTGCCCAACAGCGTCGAGGCCGTGGTCGGCGTGCTGGCGGCGGCCAGCTTGGGCGCGGTCTGGTCGAGCGCCGCGCCCGAGTTCGGCGTGAAGAGCGTGCTCGATCGCTTTCAGCAGATCGAGCCCACCGTGCTGCTCGCGTGCGACGGCTACGTGTATGGTGGCAAGCGCTTCGATCGCCGGGCCGAGCTCCGCGAAATTGCCGCCGCGTTGCCCTCGCTCTCGGGCCTGTTCGTGCTGGGCGACGCGGCCGCGGTCGGCACCGCCGGCAGCGTCACCGCTCAGCCGTGGAGCGAGCTCGTGCGCGAGCATGCTCCGCTCGAGTTTACGGCGCTGCCCTTCGAGCACCCGCTGTGGATCTTGTACTCGTCGGGCACGACGGGGCTGCCCAAGGCCATCGTGCAAGGTCATGGCGGCATTTTGCTCGAGCACCTGAAGGCGCTGGCCCTGCACATGGATCTGGGCGAGCGCGACCGCTTCTTCTGGTTTTCGACCACCGGCTGGATGATGTGGAACATGGTGGTGAGCGCGCTCGCGCTCGGCAGCACATTGGTGTTGTTCGACGGCAGCCCGGCGCTGCCGGGCTTGTCCGCGCTCTGGAAGCTGGCCGAGCAAGAGCGCATCAGCTATTTCGGCACCAGCGCGCCGTTCCTGCTCGCCTGCAAGAAGGCGGGGCTCGTGCCCAAACGCGTCGCCGATCTGAGCGCCCTGCGCGGCATCGGCACGACCGGCGCGCCCCTGCCCAGCGACGGCTTCAAGTGGGTGTACGAGCAAGTCTCGAGCGACGTCTTGCTCGGCTCGGTCAGCGGAGGCACCGATGTTTGCACGGCTTTCGTGCTGTCTTGCCCGCTCTTGCCCGTGCGCTCGGGCGAGATTCAGTGCCGCGGCCTGGGCGCCAAGGTCGAGTCGTGGGACGACGCGGGCCGGCCGCTGGTCGGGCAGGTGGGCGAGCTGGTGCTGACCGAGCCGCTGCCATCCATGCCGCTCGGTTTTTGGAACGACGCGGCTCGTGAGCGCTTCCACGCCAGCTACTTCGGAGTGTACCCGGGCGTGTGGCGCCACGGCGATTGGATCAAGTTGAACGCCGACGGCGCGGCCGTGATCTACGGCCGCTCCGATTCGACCCTCAACCGCGGCGGGGTGCGCATGGGCACCAGCGAATTTTATCAAGTCGTCGAGGCCATGCCCGAGATCGCCGATAGCCTGGTGGTCGATACGGGCTCGCTGGCAGACGCCATCGGCAAAATGTGGTTGTTCCTGGTGCTGCGCGAAGGCGTGGCGCTCGACACCGAGCTGAAGCGCCGCGTCAAAGAGCGGCTCAAGAGCGAGCTCTCGCCCCGCCACGTGCCCGATCAGATTCGCGCCGTCGCGGCCGTGCCGCGCACCCTCAACGGCAAGAAGCTAGAGGTGCCGGTGAAGCGCATCTTGCTCGGCGAAGACCCGGCGAAGGTCGCCAGCCGAGACACGCTCGCCAATCCTGCCGCGCTCGACGCGCTGGTGGCCCTGATTAGGACCGAGCCGGGCGACTCGATGCGTCCCTGATTGCCGCGTCCGCGAACGTGAACGCGCCTGGGCGTTCACGAGCTTGCTAGGGTCGGGGCCATACCCCCGAGGGGTAGGAACCCAGCACCCCGGGCCCGCCGAATGCACCCCGCTCGGCCCAGAAATAGGCTTGAAACCGGTTCCATACGTGGCACCATGGACGGGCGCTTGGACTTTCTCGCTTACGAATCTGGAGCCTGCCCATGAACCTACGTTTCGTCGCAAATTTGGCCTTGGTCTCGGCAGTCGCTTGGTCCGTAGCGTGCAGCGCGGGCGGCGACGGCTCGAAGAACCACAACGAAGGCACGGGCGCGACCAGCAGCACCGGCGCCCAGCCCCCCATCACCATCGGGGGCGGCCCCGTCCTGAACACCGGGGGCTCCTCCACCTTGCCGATGGACCCGAACGACCCGCGCAACGTGCCCGTTCGGCCGAAGATCTGCGACGCCAACGGCACCTGTACCTGCCTTCGCCTCGCGTTGGTCGGCAGCTTGGACTCGAGCGCCAACACCAAAGATACGAAGCCTTTCATCGATTGGCTCAACGGCAACAGCGATGGCACCGCGACCGTGACGATGGTCAAAGACAAGCCGACCATCGATGCCACGTTTTTGGGCATGTACGACATCCTGGTGCTCGCCAACGTCAACACGTGGAAGTTCTCCGCCGACGAGAAGGCCGCGGTAGAAGACTGGGTCAAGACGCAGGGCGGCGGCATCGTGACGCTCACCGGTTTCGCCAGCAACGCTACCGAGACGGCAGACACCAGCCAGTTGGTGGACTTTGCCGGCATGGGCTACACCGGCACGAGCGAAACGGAATGGACGGCGCCCGCGCTGCCACCCGGTGAGGTGCCGCCCGATCCGCTCTATTACAAGGGCGGAAGTGTCGACATGCGAAACTGCCTGTTTCGACGAACGTCGATGATCGACAAGGATGCCGGCAACACCTGGGGGATCAAGTTTGCTCCGCAGGAGGCGCCGCTCGACAAGCTCACGCTGTCGCTCGACTACGTGGGCGCCTACATCGGTTGGCCCGTGAAAGCCCCCGCCGGCTCCACCGTGCTCGCCAAGGATCCCAAGAGCGGCAAGAACATGGCGGTGGCGCTCGAGGTCGAAGGCAAAGGGCGCATCGTCTCGTTCGGCGACGAGTGGGTGGTCTTGGCGAACTTGTGGCAGCCCGTCAGCGAATTCGTCGGTCCGGGCGGTACGGGCGATATGTGTTACATCGCCCCCGTCGGTACCGAGCCTGCCTCGTACCATTCGGTCAAGTCGCTCTATCAGAGCAAGCAGTTTTGGTACAACGTCATCAACTGGGTGGCCCCGCCCAGTGAGTGCAACTTCACGATTATGGATCCCGACGTGGTCGTGAAGTGACTTTGACGACTTCGTTTGCAAGCCGCCCGCGCGCGATTTGAACCGCGAGCGGGCTCTGGTCGACGCCGACGTAGCGGCGGCCCAAGCTCTTGGCCGCCACCAACGTCGTGCCGGAGCCGCACATCGGGTCGAGCACGCGGCTCTGGGGGAGGCTGCTGGCGCGCACGATGCGCTCGAGCAAGCTGAGCGGCTTTTGCGTCGGGTAGCCCGTGGCCTCGGCGATGAGCGGGGTGTTGGCGCGCATGGCGGGGCAGTCGTTCCACACGCTGCCTAGGCGTCGACCCTGATCGGCGTAGTAGCGGTAGGTTTTGCCCGCGATGACGCGCTCGCGAAATTGCCGCCCGTCGGCGTCCACGTTCTGAAAGTGCATGCGCAAGCTGGTGGCCGCGAAGCTCTCGCGTAGAGCGGGGTCATCGCCGTTCCAGATGGGCTGCTTGCCGCGGGCGTAGATCAAGATCGTTTGGTGAGTCACGCTCGGGCCGCTGCGCTTCTTGCCGCCATTGCCGGGCACCCAGACGACCTCGCCCATGAACGCGGCGCGCCCGAACACGCGATCGGCCGCGACCTTGGCGTCGTGGACGGTGCGGTGATCGAGGTGGAGCCACAGCGTGCCGCGCTCGCTGAGCGCGTCGCGCACGACGGCTAAGCGCGGCTCCAGCATGCGCAAAAAATCGTCGATGGTGCTCCAGGCGTCGTCATAGGCATGCTGGCCGTGCGCGCGCTCACCACGGCCCACGCGCGCCGCGCGTTTACCCCCCGCGTTGAAGGGCGGATCCGCATACGCGAGGTCGAATTTTTCTTGCCGGCCGAGCTCGGGCACCAGCTCCAGGCAGTCGCCGTGGTGGAGCTCGCCTTCCGTGGGCTTCAAGCGCCCCCGCCGTCGGGCGCCCCGCCGGCAACCGGCATTTGCGGAGAGGCGTCCAGCGGCTCGTCAGCGGCAATTTCTTCGAGCAGAGCTTGATCGAGCTCCGGGCCCGCGGGCAACGGCGGCAACCACTCCCAGTAAGGCCCGCCGCCGCTGCAGCCGGCCTGAGCCTCGTCGGGCGAGCAGGCAATGCGTAGGTGCAGGTGATCGTCGTGGGGCAGGCTGTCGCCGGGCTGGAGCATCACGGTCTGGGCGCGGTACAAGAGCTCGAGCGGCTCGCCGCGGGCGCGCGCATAGTCCATCAGCAGCGCTTCCAGCGGGCGGCTGATGAACAGAAATTGCACGCCGATTTCGCGATCGGTGACCAGCTTCTTCACGAGCAGCCACTCGCGCGCGACGTCCAGACGCACGTAGTCGTCGCTGCCTTGTACGACGGCGAGGCCGTCCGGCTCGTAGCGCACGAAGCCAGGGCTCGCGAGCGGGGCGCCGGCGGGCGTCGTGGCATAGAAGAGCAGATCGACGTCGCGCCCACTGCGGTGCGACGCGTGCCCGGGGATCCGACCGCCGCGCTCTGCGGCTAGATCGCCGATCACCAGCACCCCGCCGGGCAGCTCGGCCTCGACCTCCGCGGCGATGCGCGTGAGGGCGCTGACCAGGTGAGGGCGCCCCCAGTGGTTGTGCCCTTTGGGCCGATAACGCGCGAAGCCAGCGCCGCGCTCGGGTAGCTCCAGGGCGCCCGTCTGCACGCCCGAGTTGGGCATGCCAACCGAGCCCACCAGCCCAGGAGCCAGCGGCGTGGGGGCGCTGAAACAGCCGCCCAGGCTCAAGCTGCCAATGACCAAAAACGTTTTGATGGCGAGCACTTAGCCGAGCTCCGGCATGAACGTTTTCAAGTGCTCGGCAATGCCGCGAGCGCCTGCTTCGGAGGCGAAGCGGTCGGCCAAGTCGAACTTGTTGTCGCGCAGCGTGAGGAAGCCGTGATCCACGAAGGCTTGGAAGGCGTTGGCCAAGATCGATTTGCTGACCGCCTCGCTACGCTCCAGCTCGCCGGCCAAGAACGCGCGGTTGCCAACGGCGATGCTGCGCTTCAGCAAATCTTTTTCGGCCAGGGGCGCTTTGACCAGCTCGGAGAGCGAGCGAGCCGCGACCCAGTAGCCCTCGAGGAAGTTACGCAGGACTGCCGAGTACAGCACCAGCCAATCGAGGCCGCTCCAACCGTCGCGACCCGCGCCGATGCTGAGCGTGCCGCCTTCATGGGCCAGCTCGCCGTCGGCGAGCATCAGCGCCAGCGTCTCGTCGAAGATCTTCTCGAAAGGGCGGTCAGCGCGGAAGCGGAACTCGAACTTGAACAGGCGGCTCAGGGCTTGAACGCGATCGCGGACCCACAGCGTAGGCTCGCGCTTCTGCGGTGAAGACAGGAGCGCTGTCGCCACGAGCGCTCGCTCCACGAAAAAGTGCACGATGATGTTCTTGGACACGTCGAGCAAGAGCCGGCGCGCCGGCGGCACCACGTAGCTTGCGCCTTCGCTCGGGCTCTGCGCGTTCGTGCTCGGATCATCGGGCGAATGCACCTCGACCAGGTCCGCGTCGACGAACATTTGCACGGCTTCACGCAGCAGCTCGGGGCGGATGCGACCGGCGGCGGTGGTCAGGGTAGGAGAAGAGCGAGCGCCCTGCCGCTTGGCCACCGACAGCAGCCGCTCGGCCCGCAAAATCAGCTCGCGGTGGGGCAAGCCGCGCTGCTTGTGCGACAAGAGCACCATGGCCGTCAGCGCGCCGGGGGTGATGGCCGTGACGCGGTTGATCTCGTCCATCACGCGGTTGCCCAGGCGCGTCACCAAGCTACGCCGCTTGGCGGGGCTGATGAGCTGGCCGTTCTCCAGCCCCAGCTCGCGCTTGAGATCTTCGAGCCCCAGCACTTGCCCGACTTGCATGTTGATGCGCCCGTAGCGGTGGCGCAAAACCTCGCTCGATTTGAGCAGGCCCGCCGCGTCCTCTTTGGATTTTTCGGCGCCTTGTAGCTCGCGCTCGTAGGCCGAAGCTTCGATGACCCGCTCGTAGCCGATGCTGACCGGCACGAAGAAGCACGGCCGCTCCGGGACGGCCAGCGCGGCGTCCATCAACATGTTGAGCAGGCCGAATTTGGGGGCCACCAGCTTGCCCGTGCGGCTGCGCCCGCCCTCCAAGAACAGCTCGATGGGGTAGCCGTCGCGGATCAGCCGGCGCACGTAAGCGTCGACGACGGCGGCGTACAGGCGATCACCCCGGAACGAGCGGCGAATGAAGAACGCGCCGCCCTTGCGAAATATCGCGCCCACGGGGAAAAAATTCAAATTGTCGCCGGCGGCGATCACCGGCAGCGGCAGGTTCTGCTCGTTGAAGATGTAGCTCAGGATCAGGTAGTCGACGTGGCTCTTGTGGCTGGGCAAGAGGATGAGCGTGCCTTGCCGCGCGGCCGCCCGCAGCCGCTCGATGTCGCTCTTCTCGTACTCGATGCCGGCGTAGATGCGCGTAAATACCCGCTGAAAGACCACCTCCAGGAGCTTGATGGTGGTGCGATCGGGCGTCGCCTGCAGCTCCTTCAACATCTCGTTCGCGCGGCGCATCAAAGTCACGCGATCGTTGCGCTCGTCGGCCAGGTCGTCGATCACTCCGCGCAGGCGCGGGTTGCGCACCAGCTCGTGGCGCACGCGCTCGGGCGCCTTGTGCGCGGGGCCCGTGACCGCGCGCCGCTCGCGCTCGAGCCGGCCGAGCACCATGTACGTCAAGCGGCGAAGCCGCACCGGGTCGGTGGTGGCGCCGGGCTCGGCCAAGAATTTCGACAGATCGATGGGCTCGCCCAGCTTCAGCTCGACATGCTTGAAATTGTGCAGCAGCTGCGCGGCGGTGCGGGCCGGGCTCGGCCATTCGCGCGGCCCCAAGAGGAAATCGAGCGGCTCGGTGCCGCGCGTGTTCGGAAAGTTCGTCCACACGAACACCTGCGGCACGATGAAGATCGGCTTCTCGCGCTGGCGCTGCAGCTCGAACAGCGAGGTGACCAGCTCGTCGCCTTCTTTCAGACCCCGGCCGCCCGAGGCGCCGGTGGCGACGTCGATGACGCCGGGCGGCCGCTTGAGAAACAGCGCGGCCGAGCCTCCTCGCAGCAGCGCGTCTTCCAACTCGTCGGACTGCGACACGTTGGGGCGAGGCAAGATCGCGTTGAGCCAACCCTTGCCCATGGGGTTGAGGATCCACAGGCCCAGATCGTTCACGAAGCGCACCTGCGGCAGCTGGTAGCGCTTGGTCAGGTAGTCGAGCGCGAAGAAGTCGATGAAGTTGAGGCTGCGCAGGACGTAAACGATGGAGCCTTGCTCGGACAGGGCCCGCACGGCGCGCACCCACGCCTCGTCCACCTGTATCTTGTCGAAAAAGCGCTGGTACAGCGCGCGCAAGATCGGGTTCGGTTCGTAGGTTTGGGTGAGCTCGCGGTCGGAGGGCATGGGGCAGGGTGGTCGGAACGGCCCGATCATACTCAAGGTGGCCCGATGCGAGGCGAATGTTGATCCGGCCGGCGTCTCCGGCTACCGAAGCGGGGTCCACCATGTCCACGCTTTCGCCGAGCCTGGCCGCGTTAGCGGGCCTTGTCGCGTTCGGTCTCGCTTTCGGCCCCGTCACGGCTTGCAAGCGTCACCCGCCGGCGCCGGCTCCAGCCCTGAGCGCGACGCCGCCGGCGCCGCCTTCCGCGCTCTCGCCAGCCGACGACGGCGATGGCGCGACGGGCCCTTCTCGTTGCCGGACGCGGCCCGGCTTCGGGCTGACGCTAGACACGGTGGCGCCCCCCGCCGCCAAGCCACCACCCGAGCTGTCGGCCGAGGGAGACGAAGACGATGACGCGCTCTTGCCGTTCGGCGTCGACATCGGGGCCGCGCTCGCCACTCCCCGCGGTTTTGCCGTGGCGGGCATTCGCGGGGCGGGCCTCGCGTTCGTGGCGCGCATCGATGAGCGCTCGGCTCGGCGCGTCGACTTGGGAGAGCTGCACGGCGACGCAGAGACACCCGCGCTCGCGCTGGCCGGCGACGACGTTTTGGTGGCGCTGCGCGGCACCGACGCCGCTGGCTTCACGCTCAAGCTGGGGCGCGTTTCGGCCGGTGTGAGCAGCGCGGTCGAGTGGGGCTTCGAGCTGGCGAAGTTGGGCAAGAGCGCGACCGGCGTCACGCTGGCCGTCTCCGGCGGGAGCGGAGCGCTGGCTTACCAAGGCGAAGACAAGCAGGGCAGCGCGCAGCTGATGTTCGGCACCTTCGCGGTCGGCGCGCTGAAAGAGCCGTTCCAGCTCAATGCGCTGGAAGTCAAAGACGCCGAGATGCCGCGGCTCAGCGCGCGCGCGGGTGGTTACTGGTTGAGCTGGGTCCGCACGTTGCCAGAGCCCAAAAAGCCCAACAAATCGCCAGAAAATCGCGCCAGCGACGACCCCGAAGAGCGCGAGCTGCTCGACCTGGGGCTGCGCGTCGTGGAGGTGGCCAAGCTGGACGAGCAAGGTAAGCCCGTGGGCGCGGCCTTGCGCATCGGCGAGCCACGCCGACAAGTCTTGCTGTACGACGTGGCTCAGCTGGCGTCGGGCGGGCTGCTGATCGCCGCGCGCTCGGACAGCGCGGCGCCGGGCGCGGAAGGAGGAGCGTTGATTTTGAGCGAGGTCGGCGCCGATGGCAGCGTGCGCGAGGAGCGCTTGGACGACGACGAGATCGGCGCTGGGGCGCCGGCGCTCCTCGTCGACTCCGATCTGACTCTCCCGGGCCCGTGGCTCGCCGTCAGCTCGCTGAGCGACGCAACGCGGCTCGGCCTCGCGCGGGGCGGCCACACTGTGCTGCAATCCGACCCGCTGTTGGGGCGCGCGCAGGTGATCGCCGTCAGCGCGGGGCACTTCTTGGTGCAGCGCGCCCGCGGACGCAGCGTGACGCTGGAGTCGCTCGACTGCAGCTGGCCGAACGACGGCGCGCCCGAAAAGAAGTGATACCCTAGCGCCATGGCGACCGCGCTAGTGCTGCTCACGGACGGCTTCGAGGAGATCGAAGCGGTCACGATCATTGACGTGCTACGCCGGGGTGAGGTAGCCGTGACCACGGCTTCGCTCGGCGTTCGACGCGTCACAGGCTCACACCAAATCACCCTCGAGGCCGATTTGATGCTCGACGGCCTAGCCGTCGAAGACTTCGACGCGCTCGTGCTCCCCGGGGGCCCCGGCGCTAAAACCCTACGCGAAGACCCGCGCGCCCAAGCTGTCATCCAGCGCGCGGCCTCCGCGGGCAAGCTCGTGGCGGCGGTGTGCGCCGCTCCCACCGCGCTGGAAGCGGCAGGGGTCCTGGTCGGTAAGCGCGCCACCGCGTACCCGGGCAACGCCTTGCCCAGCGCGCGTCAGGTGGAAGACCGGGTGGTGGAAGACGGCAACGTGATCACTAGCCGTGGCCCCGGTACGGCCATGGCGTTTGCGCTCAAGCTGGTGGAACGCCTGAGTGGCCCCCTCGTGGCCGAGAACACCGCCGAGCGCCTGCTGTTCAGCTCCCCCTCCGACTCGCGCTGAGCGCTAACAGCCAGCCGGCGCGACGACCCTGCAAAGCCCTCCCGCCCACGCAGAGCGGCCTCTCCACGTCGCAAAAGTCAGTTCGACACCGAACTGACTTTTCCGCGGCCGAAGGGCTCTCGCGTCGCAAAAGTCAGTTCGATACCGAACTGACTTTTCCGCGGCCGAAGGGCTCTCGCGTCGCAAGAGTCAGCTCGACGCCGAGCTGAGTTTTTCCGAGCCGGAGGGCCTCTCGCGGCGCGCCGTTACGGCAGAATTTCGACTGCCAGCGTCTCGGTACCCCAGGGGTAACCGAGCTCGCGCGCGGTGCCGCTCGCTTGGCCCTTACCCAACAGGCGCGCCACCACCTCCAAACCCAAGTCGACGGCCGCGCCGTTCTGCGCGGCGGTGATGCAGCGCGGCGCCGCCACCGTGCGAAGGTCGCTGCGCGTGGTGATGCTGGCGTCGAGAGCTCGCAGCTCGCCTTCGAGGCCGGCCGTGACGGCGACCTCCGCGCCCTGCAGCAGACCGGCGCGCGCCGCAACCAGAGCGCCCAAACCCACTGCTAAGGTGAGCGTGAGGCCCGCGCGCACCCGGGCCAGATAGTCGATGAGCGCGCTGTCTTCGAGCGCCAAGCGCGCCCCGTAGCCGCCCGGAATGAGCAAGAGCTCCGGATCTGGACAAGCCTCGAGCCCTTGCGCGGACGCGACCGCGAGCTGCGCGCGCGTGGCGTGAGCACCGGGGCGCGAAGAGACCAGCTCGGCCTTGATGGCGCGCCAGTTCCACTTCCGACCCGCGCTGGAGAAGACCTCGAGCGGACCGGCGATGTCGAGCAGATCCATCTCGTCGAACGCGATGATGGCGAGGCGATAGGGGCGAGTACGCATGCGCCTTGGTACCAACTAAGGGACGAGCACGAGCTGTCCGGTCGTGCTCCGACCTTCCAGCGCGCGCTGGGCGTCTGCCGCTGCGCTCAAGGGAAAACGTCGAGAAATGCTGGGCTTTAGCTTGCCCTGCGCGAGCATGGCGAACAGCGCCTCGGCGGCTTGCAGCAGCTCTTGGCGGGTGCGCGTGTACGCGTACAAAGTTGGCCGCGTCACGAACAGCGAGCCCTTGGCGGCCAAGGTTCCGAGCTCTAGCGGGGCAGGTTTGCCGGAAGCATTGCCGTACGAGACGAGCAAGCCGCGCGGTGACAAACAATCGAGCGAGCCTTCGAACGTGGCCTTGCCGACCGAGTCGTAGACGACTGGCACCCCCTCCGGGTACAGCTCGCGCACGCGCGCCTTGAAGTCTTCGCGCGTGTAGACGATGACGTGCTCGGCGCCGTTCTCGCGGGCAAGCTTCGCCTTTTCGTCCGTACCGACGGTAGCGATGACCTTCGCGCCAAGCTCCGCCAACCACTGCAGCGCCAGCGTACCGACGCCGCCGGCGGCCGCGTGGAGCAGCACGGGCTCGGCGAAGCGCACCGGGTGAACGCGCCGCACGAGCGCCTCGACCGTTAGCCCCTTCAAGAAGCAGGCGGCCGCAACCTCGTCCGTGATTTCATCCGGCAAGGGCACGAGCCGCTCGCTGGCCATCAGCCGGACCGTGGCGTAAGAGCCCGGCGTCTGCGACACGTACACGACACGCTGGCCTTCGCGTAGGCCCAGCTCGCTCGTCTGGGGACCGAGCTTTTCGATCACTCCTGCGGCCTCGACGCCCAGCGTGGCCGGCAGCGGAACCTGATAGAGGCCCGTCCGGTGATAGGTGTCGATCATGTTCACGCCGATGGCGCGGTGGCGGACCCGGGCCTCGCCGGGCCCAGGCTCGGGCAAGTCGAAGGCCTCGTAGGCCAGCACGTCGGCCGAGCCGTTTTCGGAGATGCGGACTCTGTGTTCCATGGGCCCGGCCGCACTCTACCGCCTTTTTCCGGGCTTCGCGCGAGCCCTTCGGCCTCTGTGCTGGTTCCCTGCCGCCTGGGGGGGACCCCGCGAGTATGGTATCGAACTCGGGATGTTGGTCGACGGCTTCGACGTGAAAGCTAGTAAGACGCCCAAGAGCGCGAGCGAGCGCGAGGCGATCCTGAAAGGCGGCCTGGGCTTTGGTCGCGTCTTCACCGAGCACATGGTGACGATTCGCTACCTCAACGGCGCTTGGCAGCGGGGTGAGCTGGTTCCTTACGGTCCGCTCACGCTCGATCCAGCGGCGTCGGTGCTTCACTACGGTCAGGCCATTTTCGAAGGCTTCAAGGCGTACCGCCAGCCCGACGGAGGCATCTCGACGTTCCGGCCGGAGGCCAACGGTCGGCGCTTCGCGGCCTCGGCCCGGCGCCTGGCCATGCCGGAGCTGCCGGTGGAGCTGTTCGTCGGCGCGTCCGACGTGCTGCTGCGGCACGAAGCCGCGTGGGTGCCGAGCGGAGCCGGAGAGAGCTTGTACCTGCGCCCGCTGATGATCGCGACCGAAGCCGCCCTCGGCGTGAAGCCAGCCAAGGAGTACACGTTCTTGCTCTTCGGCTCTCCTTCGGGTGACTACTTTCCCCAAGGCGTGAAGCCGATCAGCCTTTGGCTGTGCACCGACTACGTGCGCGCCGCGCCCGGCGGCACCGGCGAAGCCAAATGCGCTGGCAACTACGCGGCGAGCCTGGTCGCCCAACAAAAAGCCATCGACGAAGGCTGCGTGCAGGTGATCTGGCTCGACGCTGTCGAGCGCAAGTGGATCGAAGAGATGGGCGGCATGAACCTGTTCTTCGTCTACAAAGACGGCTCGGGTCATAAGCTGGTCACGCCGCAGCTCACCGGTACGCTCTTGGCCGGCGTGACGCGCGACAGCTTGCTCAAGTTGGCGGTCGATCTGGGCTACGGCATCGAAGAGCGAATGATCAGCGTGCAAGACTGGGAGCAGGGCCTGAAAGACGGCTCGCTGATCGAGGTGTTTGCCTGCGGCACGGCCGCGGTGATCACACCCGTGGGCCAAGTCAAATTCGACGGTGGCAAATGGGACATCAACGGCGGTGAGTTCGGGCCGCACGCGCGCAAGCTGCGAGAGTGCCTGCTCGCCATTCAATACGGCCAGAGCCCCGACAATCACGGCTGGATGCACCGCGTGCCCTGATGACGGCCAAGCGCAGCCTGACCCACGGCGGCCTGGCGCTGTGCGTGCTGCTCGCGCTTTTGGGGTGCGGGCCCGCGCCGGTAGCGCCGGTGGGGGTCAGCGAGTCACAGGGGCGTAGCGTGGTCATGCCCGTTCGGCTGGGCTGGGTGAGCTCGTCGCGACCCAGCGGCGCGCTGCCGAGCGCGGTGGCGCTCGGGGGCAAGGCCTCGGGGCGGGTCTTGATGTACTTCGAGTTTCCGGCTCCGAGCCCCGGCTCGCGCGTGCTGCGGGCAGATCTCGTGCTCGGCGCGTCGGGCGCACCGGGCCAAGCAATTTCGGTCGAGCTGGCGCGAGCCGAGGCGGCTCGCGGAGAGCTGCGCGCCTGGTCGGATCAGCCACGCGCACGTTACCCACGGCTGTCGGCGCAGCTGGCCAGCGACAGCGCGCCCGTGCGCTTGGACGTCACGCAGCTCGTGCGCGTCGAGAGCAAGCCGGGTGAGCCCGTGCGGCTGCTGCTGCGCGCCGAGCCTAACGCGCCCGAGCCGCTGTTGATTGAAACCGGCGCCGCCGGTGGCGCCGCCCCGCGCCTCGAGACGTATTGGGAGTGACGCCGCCCGCGATGCGCCGGCCGCTAGCTGTTACGGCCACGGCGGCGCGCCAGTAAGATTTCAGCCGCCGTGGGCTGCCGGCCGGGCGGAGCCGGAGGCGCGCTCGAGCGCGAGGGCGCAGCGCCGGAAGGCGCGACGCTCCCTCGACGCGACGCGGCCTCGGGCGTTGAGCTGCTTGCCGGTAGCGGCGCGGCGCGAGCAAAGCGCGGCACGCTCGGCGGCGGCGCGTCGACCGGCGCCGCGGGGCCCAGAGCGGCGGTAGAGAGCGCGGCTTTGCGACCCCGCATCCGCTTCAGCGCCCCGACAGCGGTCGGGGGCGGCGGGGCGTCGGCGGCTCTGCCCCGAGTTGCCGCTTGGGCTGGGCGCGGTGCGCGCCAGCGCGCGACGGCTTGCTCGAGGGCCGGCGGCACGCTCAAGCGCCGCACCGAGACCGCCAGCAGCAAGCCGAACGCCGCGACGCACACGAGCCAGGACGTGAGCGGCGTGTAGGCAAAGCGCTCGGCGTCCCGATCGAGAAACACCCCGGCCAGGGTGTCGCGCATTTTTCCCCCGCTCTGCTCGGCAATTCGCCGCAAAAGGCCACGATCGGTCCCGGTCGGTCGCAGCTCGTCGCCCAGCGTCAACACGGCGCCGGTCGTGGCCTCGAGCTTCTGGGTTTGCTCGTCGACCAAAGACGCGACGTAGGCGCCGGGGCGCGTGGCGGGCACGGTGGCGCTGTACAGGCCAGGGCCTACCGCGTCGAGCGTGACGGCGCTGGAGCTGCCATCGGGAGCCGTCACCTTTGCCACGAGCCGTCGCAAGCTCTCGCTGCGGCCGCGCTCGTCCGTCACGCTCGCGCGCAAGCGCAGCTCGCCGCCGCTGGTGTCTGCCTCCAAACGCGCGTGGGGGTTGTCGGCGCGCCGTCCGAGCTCGCGCCCGAGCTGGCCGAAGAGCCGCTCGGCGCCGGCCCAGCCCGTCCAAGCCTGACCCCAGCGATCTTTGAAATCACTCGTGAACACGGCCGCGCGCCCCACCCCGACGGACCAGCTCGCCAAGAGCGGATCGCCCTCGGGCCCGCTGAGCATGACCTGCGCGCGACCTTTGGGGATGGTGACGACGTAACCGGTCAGGTTGGGGGCCTGCGCGAAATCGACGCCGCGCAGGACGGGGCTCTGCGCGCTCGGGCTGGGCCGAAACGCAATTTCGTTGATGGCACTGCGCGCCGCCAACACCGTTTCTTGGGCGAAAACGGCGGGTAAACGCGTGGCGTCTTCGATCAGATAAAAGCGACCGTCGCCCAGCTTGCTCATGCGCTCGAGGTCCGGCACGTCCGAGCCGGTGCCGAGCGCGACCACGCTGGTGGTGATGCCGCGCGCTTTGGCGCCGCTCACCAGCGTGAAGGCGCGCGTGCGCTCCTCTGCGTCCGAGCCGTCGGCGAACAACAGCAGGTGCTTGAGCTGCACATTTTCTTTGGCCAGCGCCGCGTACCCGGCTTGGAGCGACACGTCCACGTAGATACCGCCGCCGCCCACGGCCACGCCGCGTACCGTCTTGGCCATGGCCTCGCGATCTTTGATCTCGCCGAGCGGGATGGTCCACTGCACGGTCGTGTCGACGTGCATCACGCCCAGCCGGTCACCGGCGCCCAGCAGCTCCATCGAGCGAACGGCGGCTTCGTTGGCCAGGTCGAGCTTGGTGCCCGAGCCGACGGCGGCCCCCATCGAGCCGGAGTAATCGACCACGATCACCTCCGCCAGGCTGGCGCGGCGGCGCTCTTGCTTGACGTCGAACGAGACGGGGCTGATGTCTTCCAGCGGGGTCTTGCCGTAGCCGCCGGGGCCGAGCGAGCGATCTCCCCCCATCAGCAGCAGGCCGCCGCCCAAATCTCGCACGTACGAGGCCAAGGCCGCAATTTGCCCCGGCGACAAATCCACGGCGCTGATGTCGGAAAGAACGACCAGATCGTAGCGCGCGAAGCCGGCGGCGTCGGCTGGCACCTGCGTGGCGTCGCCGACCTGCACGTCGAAGGCGGCGCTCTGGAGCGCGCGAGCCAGCGGCCCCGCCAGTTGCTTGTCGCGCTCGAGCACGAGCGCGCTCGCCTCGCCGGTGACCCGCACGAACGTCGAGCCTCGGTTGTCTTCCGGCGCCTCGTCTTGCCGTGGATCTTTGGCGGTCAGCTCGACGTCGTAGCGGTGCAGCCCCGGCTCGGAGGCGATCTCGCGAAGATGGACGACGTCTTCGCCCGCGGCGATGCTCACGTCCCCACGCCGCAGCAGCTGCCCGTCGCGATACACACGCAGCTCCACCTCCGCGTCGCGCGCGGCGGAGGTCACGATGCGCAGGTCGATGGACTCGCCCTCGCTCGCGCGGCTACCCGTCGAGACGGCCACGACGCGAATGTCCTCGAGCTTGCGTTGGTCCAGCGGTACCACGTCGATGCGCACGCCGGCCGCCGCGGCCAGCGCCGCTTCACCCAGCGCGTCGCCGCGAGTCGAGACGCCGTCGCTCACCAGCACGATGCGGGCGGCCGAGTCCGGCGGCACCTCCGCCAGCCCGCGTCGGATGGCCGAGCCCAGGTCCGTCCCGTCACGGGCCAGCTCTGCGCGTTGAGGCGCGGGGGGGTGCAGCCGCTCGCGCAGCGGATCTTCGATCATGGCTTCGGCCGCGAAGGCCAGCGTGCCGATGCGATCGCCGTCGCGCATGGATTGCTCGGCGACCTGGATTTCTTGCTGGATGCGCGACTCCGCGCCGGGCACGAGGTCGATGCTGCGGCTGCGATCGACGGCGACGATCACGCTCAAGCGGTCCAGCCTCTTGCCTAGCTCCACGCCCAGCAAGGCGAACGCAGCGGCGCTAGCGGCGCAGCCCGTGAGTAGCACCATGGCGAACGCACGGGCCCGGGAGCGACGCTGCTCGAAGCGCACCAGGCGCGTGCTCAGCCACAGCAGCAGCAGCGCGATCGGGATGGCGAGCAGTGGCCGGGTCAGCCGCAAGTACGGGACGGGTACGCTCAGCCACTCCAGCGCAAAGACCAGCGCGGGCACGAGCGCCACCAGCCGCAGTAACCACACTAGCGGCTTCATCAGCTGCCCCGCCGCTCGGGGCGAAGTGGGCGAATCCTGCCAGTTTCGACGCGGCCGGGAGCGCGCGTCAGCCAAACGACTTGCGCCACGATCGCGAGCAACGCCAGGCCGGCGGCAAGAAAGCCCCAGTCGCCGGGCGACTCGACGACCGGCGAGCGGGTGGCGCCGGCTTGACCCTCGCTCGGGCCGCTACCAGGTGCGGCCGGGCGAAGATCGCTCTCGCTCGCGCTCGCGAGGTTGACGACGGACAGAGCGACGCCGGGCTGCGGCCCTGCGTAGCTGACCATGTAGAAGCCGGGCTGATCGGGGTGGGGGATGATGGCGACGCCCCCGCGCGTCTCGAGCACGCTCTCGACTCCGGCAGGATCGGTCAACGTGACCTGCGCCAGCGCGCTCGGGACGCGTACCCGAACCGGCGAGCCGCTACGCGCGGGGCCAACCACGTGGCTCTGGCGGTGCGCGCGCGCCAACTCGGCCAAATTCCGCACGAAAAGCACGAACGAAGCTCGCAAGGGCCAGTTGCTCTCGCCTACGTCGAAGCCAACCAGCGTCCCGGTGCGACCGGCCTCGGACACGTCGACGACCAACGCGCCCTCGCGCCCCTTGACCAGCAGAGCCTGGGCCGACGGCGGATCGACCGCGCGAGCTTTGGCGATGGAGACGCCGTCGAGCGTGATGAAGCGCAGGCGCGGATCGGCGCGGTCCCAGGAGGTGACCACCGGAGCTTGCAGGACTTGCCCCACGACCGCCCCGCGGCAGGGCCCGGCCGGTGGGTTCAAAATGACGAAGTCAGCGCCGGGCAGCTCGGCTGGGCACGCGCCGCTGACCACCACGAAGGCGTCGTTCCCGATGCCGCTCGTGCCCAGCTCGGTGAGCGGTACGCCGAGCAGCTCCAGGTCCGGATCGGCCAGCAGCGCGCGCTCGAACCAGGGGCTCTGGTGGGCGGGCGAGGTGATGGTCGTGAGCTTCCGACTCGGGGGCACGCGCCCGAACGCGCTGTCGTCGATGGTCAGCGCGTCGGGCGGCGAGAGCTCGACGAGCAAACCCGTCCCAGCGTCGTTAGGTGAGGCCTCGAAGCCCAGCACCACCGGCGCCTTCTGCCCCGGCTCGAGACGCAGCTTGCGAGACGCCAGCACGGTCGGCGAATTGCGCTGCTTGAGCGTCACGAACACGTCGCGCGCTACCTGGCCGAAGCTTGCCACCTCCGCGAACACTTCGACGCGGTCCTGGGGCCCGGCGCCGCTACGGTCCCCGGCCCGGCCCACGTCGACGCGCACGATGCCGGCGTTGTCGACGGGCTCGCCCACCTTGACCACGCTGAGGGGCACGCGCGTACGCGGCAAAGGCGCGGAAAGGCCGCCTTCGTCGCTGATTACGACGATGCGGCGGCGGCCGCCTCGCTGGGCGAGCTGCTCGCTCGCGAGCGTGATGGCCCGCTCCAGATGTCCTTCGACCCCGCGCGCGTTGAGGGCCGCGAGGCGCGTGCGCACTCGCGACAGGTCGCGGTCGGCGGGGCCGGTCACGCGCGGCTCGGCGCCCGCTTCGATCAGCAGGACGTCGGCCCCTGGAGGCAGCGCGGCCAGCACGCGCGCCGCGGCCACCTTGGCCGCGACGAAGCGCGGCTCACCCTTCGATTCGGCCAACATGGACGCGCTGACGTCGACGACCAACGCCAGGTGCTCCGCGTCGATGCTGGCCCCGGACAACGCTGGCCGCGCCAGGGCGACGGCCAGGGCCGTGAGCGCCAACGCCTCGACGAACAGCAGGAGGCGCCCGCGCAGGCGCTGCCATGGGCGGCGAGCGAGCATGTCACGAGCCGCTGCCTGCCAGAGCCAGGTCGAGGCCACCGTAACGCGTTGGCGGCGCACCTTCAGGACGTACAGAACGAGCAACGGGGCCAGCAGGCCGAGCAACCAGAGGCCTTGCGGGTTCCCCAGCGCGGGTAGGCCAGACGGTGGCGCAGGCACGAGGCTGAGTCTACCCCGGATCTTGGCGCCGAGGCCCACGACGACCGTACCGTGCGAGCAAGGCCTCGTGGCCCGCCTCCCGCTGTCGTGCGATGTCGCTCAGGACAGCGTCGATGGCGGGCGTCCCGGTCGCTCGCACGGTGGCTAAATTTTGCTCGGCGATGCGCTCGCGCACGGCCTTCGGCGGCGGCTCTTGGAGCGCTCGGAGGCCTTCCAGCGTGAGCGCTGCGACGTCCAAGAACGCCGTGCCCTGAGACAGCCCTTTGATGCCAGAAAGCGCGCTATTTCGCACCAACTGCAGGGTTGGATCGGGGGTCCTTCGCACGTACGGAACGAGCCTGTCGGGGTCGCTCAAATCGGCGTTTGCGGAGGGATGAAACGCGGCCATCGCGAAGTCGTCGAGGCGACGGAGGCCGCGCGCCGACCCCGCCTTGGCGTGCGCTCGCAGACGTCGCACGTAGCCTTCGAAGCCGAGGCGGTCGAGGTCGAGGAGCGGGTAGATGAAGAGCGCGATGTCGGTGCCGGGCGCCTGCCCGTGCAGCTCGCTCAGGTGCTGGATCGACTCCTCGAAATCATCGCGATCTTCGCTGAAAACAACGCGTAGCGTGACTTCTCCGGACTCGCGCGACGCACGCGCCCACGGGCAGAATCCGAAGCGCTCGACCACCTCGACGGCGTACCGCTCGTACACCTCGAGAGTCACGCGAGCGAGCTCAGCGCGAAGCTCGGAGCCATCGACGGTAGGAGCCACGACCCACCTCTATCACTCGCCGACTTGACGAGCGCTAGGAAGTCCATGCAAAGTGTCACTCAACGCGAGCGCGCTTAGGTCGCGCTCCGTTAATCACAAGAGGACGGACAATGGCCGGACGTAAGAAGAAAGCATCGAAGAAGGCAGCAGCACCCATGGCAGCGGCCCCCGTTGCCAAGAAGGCGAAGAAGAAGGCAAAGCGCAAGGCGAAAGCCAAAGCGGCCGCTCCGGCTGCTGCGCCCGCTGCAGCCCCTGCCAAGAAGGCCAAGAAGAAGGCCAAGCGCAAGGCGAAGAAGGCGTAATGCTTCCGGATGAGCGCGGGTGCCGGAGCGTCAACGCTTCGGTGCTCGCGCTCTCTGTATTTTGTGGTTCCGAGCGCCTTTTATAGGCTGATCGCGTTGCTGATCCCCGACACGCCAACGCGATTCCGAAACGAACGACGAGCAAGCGTCCCGAAGATTCAATCTTCGTTGCCGCCCAGGACGATGCGGCGCATGGGCGCCTCGAGCGGCTCGTCGGTGAGCACGCGCACGTAGCGGCCCGCCAAGCGCCGCGCGGTCGCGCGCAGCTCCTCCACCAGCCCGGCCAGGCGTGCCAAGTAGGCTTCAATGGCGCCCGGGTCCATGGTCACCTCGACTTCGTCCTGAGTCTCGGCGTCGACCAGGCCCAGGTCCCCCTCGAAGTCCGGCTCTAGCTCCATGCGGCTGAGCACCTGCACCAGGGTGAGGGCGTGCCCTTGGGCGCGCAGGCGCGATAGCTCTTCGGCGACGGGACCCGCGTCGAAAAAATCACTCAAGACTACCAACAGGCCAGGGCGAAACGCGCGCTCCGACACTCCGCGCAGCGCTGCCGGTAGGGAAGTGCGGCCGCGAGCTTCAATATGTGTCAGCTCGCGCAGTATGCGGTGCAGCGCGCCACGCCCGCGGCCCGGCTCACCCACCACCGCGAGCCCGCGCGTGTCGGGGGTGCCGCTGACGAGCAGCTGAGCCCGCTCCGAATCAGCCAGCGCGAGGTAGGCAACGGCCGCCGCAATACGCCGCGAAACCTCTATTTTCTTGGGGCTTCCGAAGTCGAGCGACGCCGAAGCGTCGATCAGGATGCGCACCGTGACGTCTTCTTCGGCGCGGAAGGTCTTCACGACGGGCGCGCCGCTGCGCGCGAACGCCAGCCAATCGATGCGCCTCAAATCGTCTCCTGGAGCGTAGGGCCGGTGCTCTTGGAACTCGGCGCTGCCACCGCGGCGTCGCGCCACGCGCTCTCCGGTCCCACCCGAGCGGACGTCCACTTTGAGCCGCCGGCGCAGCAGGCTCAGCTCGCGCACGAAGTCGGCGTCGAGCAAGCTCGGCGGCGCGGGCGTCATGCGGGGGCTTCGGGCTCGGGTTGAGGCTCCGTGGGCGGCTCCGACGGGGGGACGGCCCGCCCCAGGCTAGCGTCTTCTTCGGCCGCTAGCTCGGCGTCCAGCATGGCTTCCAGCTGCGTGAGGCGCTCGCGCTCTTGGCCCAAACGGGCGTGGGCTCGACCAGCGGCCATGGCGAAAAGGCCCACTCCGAACAGCGCGTAGCCGGTCGAGCACAGCACGGCCGGGAGGATGAGGGCGTCCACGTGGGGCGCTGCGCGCTCGAGCTCCTCGGCGAGCACGAAGGCGTAGGTAGGCGAAGGTGAGGCGAGGGCCAGCGTACCGTCGCTGGTTTGAGTGAGCACCCCCGCGATGGCCATCATGATCCACGGCCCGATGGAGGCCACGACGATGGTGAGGATCAACAGCAAACGGGGCACGCTGGCGCCCTGCGAGCGCGTGCGGAAAAACGCGGAAAGTCCGCACAGAAACAGCAAAAATGCCAGCAGCTGCCCGTCGAAAGCGATCAGCACCTGGCGGTCGACGGGCTTGGAAAGCGTGAGCAGGCCCACGCCCAGGCTGGCCGCGAACGCGAGCAGCACCAGGCCGAGCAGCCAGGTGGTGGCCGGCACCACTCCCGGGCCGAGCGCCCGCAAGGCGCGGCTGCGCCCCACGCGGTCCCAAGCGACGCGGACGCGCCGTGAGGGGCCGAGCGGCTCGCCTGCGACCATCAGCACCACGAACACGAAGAACACGAACAAGAACGCGCCCTGCGCCTTGGCCCAATCCAGCTCCCGCGTCGCGACCGCCACGATGGCGCAGCACCCCGTCACCAGCAGTGACGAGACCAGGGTCCAGATCCGAAGGCGGGTCGAGCGGTCATCGCTCGGGCCTGCCAGGTTGGCGATGGTGATCTCGTAGAACAACCAGGCCGGCACCAGGACCGCCACCGCCGGCAGGACGACCAGAAACGCCAAGTAGGGCAGCCCGAGGTCGGCGCGCACCCATGCCGTTGGCAGCCACACCGGGGGCCCCTGAGCGACGGCCGGCCATTGCTCGTGCGCCACGACCGACAGCCCAACGCCCAGCCCGAGGTAGGTCGAAAACGACAGCGTGAGGGCGAGGATGAGCGTGACGATGATGGCCGACGCGCTGCTCTGGAACTTGGATGACAGCGCCAGCCCGAACGCCACCGCCAAGGCCGCGAACACGAAGCAGCAAAAAAACGCGAAAATTACCTCGGTTGCGGTGACGCCGCCGAACAGGAAGGGCAGCGCTCCGACCGGCGCCAGCATCACCAGGTACAGCGCAACGTAGGTGTAGGCGGCTAGAAATTTCCCTCGCGCGATCCGCGCTGGGCTGAGCGTGGTCAGGGCCAGGGCTTCCCAGGTCCGACCGTTCTTCTCTCCGGCGATGGTGCTGGCCGCGACGGCTGGACCGAGCCACGTCACCAGGGCAAAAGCGAGCGAGAAGAAGGTGTGGAAGATGCCCACACCAACCTTGGCTGGTTCGGCCGTGACGCTGGCGATCCCGCCCACCGAGCAGATCAGCAGCGCGACCGCGACCGTGATGGTCATCAGGATCACTGGAGTGCGCTGCTGGCGCGCGGATTGGCGCAGCTCACGCATCCAGACCGGGTTCGGATCGCGCTGCAAGCGCGCTAGGCCCCAGCGGCTTCGCGCGAACAGCGACGAGCCGGGAGCGAGCGGCGGGACGGACGGTGAACCGGACTGTAGGCTCATTGCAGATCTCCTCGGGTGACCTCGAGGAAGATGCGTTCGAGCTCGTTTCGCTCGGGCTCCACGCCCACGATGCCGACGCCCTGCCCCACCAAGTGACGCACCACGTCCGCGACGAAACGCTCGTCCCCCGTGTAGTCGACGGTGAGCAGCCCACCCGCAGCCGGCTCTACCTGGTGCACCCCGACGCCGCCGGCCAAGAGCGGCACGACCAGGCGAGAATCGCCCAGGACGCGCAGCTTGAGGCGCCGACGGCTGGCCGCCGGGATGGCGGCACCGCCCGGAGTCAAGAGCGGCTCCGGCGCCGGCAGGGTGCCGGGAGGACCGACGATGGGCCCTACCGCGGCGGCGGCGGCCCGGGCCGCCGCGTCGCCGTGCGCGCGGCGCGCCAGCTCTTCGCCCAGAGCGGCGATGGGTCCGGCCACGATCAGCTGACCGCGTTCCAAGATGCCGACGGACGTGCACACGTCGGACAGCTCGGTGAGGATGTGGCTGGACAGGAAGATGGTCTTGCCCAGGTCGCGTAGCTCCAGCAAGAGGTCGCGCAGCTCGATACGCGCGCGCGGATCCAGATCGCTCGCTGGCTCGTCCAAGATCAAGACCTTGGGATCGTGGAGCAGGATGCGCGCCACCTGCAAGCGTTGCTTCATGCCCTTGCTCAGCTCCGCGACCAAGCGGCTGTCGAGCTTGCGCAAGTCCGTGAGCTCCAAGACCACGTCGACCACACCCGGATCCGGAACCTGGTAAGCGTCGGCGAAGAACTCCAGAAATTCGCGCACGGTGATGCGCTCGTACACGCCCGCGTGGTCCGGCATGTAGCCGATGGCCCGGCGCACCTTGTCCGGATCGATGCTGACGTCGTAGCCGTCGATCTCGACGCGACCGGTCGCCGGCTCGAGCAGCGTGGCCATGACGCGGATGGTGGTGGTCTTGCCCGCGCCGTTGGGGCCGATAAACCCGAAAATCTCGCCGTGCGCGACGTCGAAGCTCACGTCACGCAGCACCTCGCGCGCGCCGTAGCGGTGAGAGAGGTGGCGCACACGAATGGCCGGAACGTCGCTCATGGCACGCCTCCAAGGCCCACGACCCGCAGCAGGGCTCGATCGGCCTCCAGCGGCAGCCCGCTGTCGGTCAGCTTGCCTTCGCCGCCGTCGAGCTGAGCGAGCAGCACCGGCACGTCGCTGGGCCAAAAGTCGATGTTGCGCGTGGTCGCCCCCTCGATGGCGTCCCAGGCGCTGCTGAGCCCCTTGCTGCAGCCTTCGAGGCGAATCTTGGCGTTTTCCAAGTTGAGCCCGGAACGGCCGAGCGCGCCGCCGCTGGAGACCGTGAAAGGCTGGCCGGCGTCCTCCGCGACCGCTTCTCCGTCTTTGATGCGGATGAAGAAGCGAGCGTCCGTCGACCCGCCGCGCACCAAGACCACCCCCACCAAATCTCGTCCGACCCGGTTCTTGATGGTGAGCTTGCCGTCCGGGCCTGGCAGCAGGCTGACGCCGCCGCCGAGCCCCATGAACCCGTCTTCTTGGACGACCACCACCTCCCACGGCCGTCCGCGCAGGTTGGTCAGGCGAGCGCCGTCGCGATCTACAGCCAGACGGCGCCCGGTTTGCTCGGCGTCGCCGGCCACGTCCAACATGTTGCCGCGCGCGCTGGCTTGCACCGTGCGCTCACGCGCCGAGCTGGCGTACAGGCCGCGGAAGCGCGTGGCGGCCGCGCGGCTCATGCCCGCCCCGGCCTCGATCAGGGTGAGGCGTCGGGCGCGGCCGCTGACGCCACGGCCGATGGCGCCGAGCGCCACCACCAGCGCGAGCGCAAACGCCGAGAGAGCAGGCAACCGCACGAGCGCGCGCAGCGGCCGGCCCGACCTGCGCGCGAGGTAGAAGTTGAGCGGACCGGCCAAGCCTGCGTAAGCCAAGAGCAGCAGGGCCGAGACGATGATGGTCCAGCGCGCGCCCTGGTTCGGATCGAGCTCGCGCCGCACTTGGTTGAGCCGCGATTCGTCCAGCGTTTGCTCGGCGAACGGCAGCGCGATGGCGGCGTCGCGATCCCAGGCGTGACGTGTCAGGTCGGCCAGCTTGTGGTGAGTCCACGGATCGCTCGCGAACGGCTCGGCGTTGGGCCGAAATGCCAGCAGGTGTAGCTCGCCCAAGCCGTAGCTAGCGGCGGCGCCCCACGGCGAAGCGCGCAGGTTGCCGCCGCTGAAGCCGCGCAGGCGCTGGCGCGACTCGGAGCTCGGCGTCAAGCGCAGCTCGGCAATGCCCGAGGGCCGCGCTCCCGAGCCCGGGTCGATGGGCATCGCGAACACGGCCTGGCCGCGCAGCTCTTCGGGCGGGGCTTGTTCGTAGATGCTGCCGCCGGCCCAGCTCTCCAGGTACGGCGCGTGCAAATCTTCGGGGCGCTCGGGCACGACCGCCAGCGCCCCGCCGGCCAGGAGCCAGTCGGACAGCGCGGCGCGTGCCTCTTCGCCGATCAGCTGGAGCTCGGCCGAGGTTGCCAGGACCACGGTGGCGGCCGCGTAACCGCTGGCGTTGTGCGGCACGACGGGCTCGCCGGTGCGCGCGTCTTGGCGGGCGCTGGACACCGATACCAGCGGCGACGCCAGCCCACCCCAGCGCGTGTTGGAGATGGGCACGCCCAGCTGCCGCACCGCGGGCGCGAAGTGGCTGGGCGAGCTCAAGTCGAAGAGCAGCGGGTCATGGCTGCGGAGGGCGGTGCTCTTCGCCTCGGCGAGCACTTGGCCGTCCGCGCTGCGGGCGGCGACGCTCAGGCTCGGCGCGACCCCTGGAAAGCCGTGCACCGGCACCTCCAGCGATACCTGCGAGCGCGCCGCGACCGAAAACGGGACGTCGGTGCCGTTGTGAGGACCGCTCGGCCCGCGCGCCCAATCGACCTGAGCCTCGACCGAGAGCGTCCCTCGTACGACCTCGCTGGAACGGTTCTCGAGGCGGACCTGGGCGCTCATCCAACCGTCGACAGCGGGGGTGCCGCTGCCCAGCAGGGGCTCGACGTCCAACACGAGCGGCGAGCCCGCGCCCCAAGCGCTGGGGGCCACGCTGGCGAGCGCCCAGCACAAGCCGACGCCCCAACGTCGGCGGCGCAGCGCAAGAAGAGGTAGCCCCAGCACTAGCTCGCCGCCGCCGCGTGCGCCACGTTGGGAGGCAGCGTCTGGATGCCGGCGAGCAACTCGGCCACGACGCGATCGGTCGTGACGCCGTCGGCCTCGCCCTCGAAGCTGCGCAGGATGCGGTGTCGCAAGACGGGAGCGGCCGCGCGCTTCACGTCGTCGAACGAGACTTGCGCGCGCCCTTCCAAGAGGGCAATGGCCTTGCCCGCCAGCACCAACGACTGCCCGCCGCGCACGCCCGCGCCGAAGCGCACGCTGCGCCGCACGAGCTCGGGCGCCGTGGGCGCGCTCGGATCCGAGGCTCCGACCAGGCGCGCGGCGTAGCGCAGCACGGGCTCGGACACCTCGACCTCGCGGCACGAGCTGCGCAGCGCCAGCACGTCGCTTTGCGAGAGCACGCGCGCTGGCGGGGCCGCGGGCGCGCCCGTCGTGCGCCGCAAGATCTGCGCAAAATCGTCGTCGCCGGGGCTCTCGACCAGCACCTTCAACAAGAAGCGGTCGAGCTGCGCTTCGGGCAGGGGATAGGTACCCTCCATCTCGATCGGGTTCTCGGTCGCGAGCACGAAGAAAGGTTCTTCGAGCGTGTGGCGAACGCCGGCGATGGTCACCGCGTGCTCTTGCATGGCCTCGAGCAGCGCGCTCTGCGTCTTGGGCGTCGCGCGATTGATCTCGTCGGCCAGCACCACTTGGCCGAAAATGGGCCCGCGGTGCAGCTCGAAGCGCCCGCCGCTAGCGGCGCCTTCACCCATCACCAGCACGTTGGTGCCGGTGATGTCGCTGGGCATCAGGTCGGGCGTGAACTGAATGCGCGAGAAGCGCAAATCGAGGCAGCTTGCCAGCGTGCGCACCAGCAAGGTCTTGCCCAGCCCCGGGTTACCTTCCAGCAGCACGTGGCCGCCGGCCAGCAAGGCCCACAGCACCTGCTCGACGACGTCGTGTTGGCCGACCACGACCGTGCCGACGGCTTGCAGCAGCTCTCGACAAGCTTGCTTGGCGGCGGCCAGCCTCGCCTGGAAGGATTCGCTCATGCGACCGGGGATGCTAGCAAAGTCGTCGCGGCGTCGCGCGGGCCCAGCGCGAAAAACCTAGGGCTCGAAATATCGGCCGACGTGCTCGCGGTATTCTTCGGGCACTTCCGACTGTTCGACCGCGCCAATCTCGCTCGGCCCAACGCTGCCGAGGCTGCCGCTGCCGCGTTGATTGGCGGTGTCGCCGGGGCGGGCGGGGGCTCGCCCGAGGGTCGCGGCGTGCATGGGGCCCGAGCCGCTCCGCTGCACGTTGGCTTTGGAGCGCAGCTCCGGCCCGGTCACCGCTCGGCTCTGGCCGGAGTGGTCACCGCTCCCGGTGTCGTGGTGCGAGCCAGGGCCGCCGCCCGGGTCCTTGCTGCTCGCGTCGCCCGCGCCAGGCGACGGCTGGTTCCCGGGCGCGCCCGGCGTTCCGGACATGGGCAGCGGCATCATGCCCAGGCCGCGCTCGGCTTCGCCCAAGCCTCGCTCGGCGTCGCCCAGGGCCCCGTCGCGCTCGGCCTCGGGCGCGGCGTCGGGGTTGGCCAGCTCGCGTAGCTGCTCTTCGAGCTCTTTCTGCGCGCCGGGCGAGGCGAGCCGGCGCATCATCTCTTCCATCTCTTCGGCCGTCATCGGCGAAGGGGCGCCGCCGGGGCTCTGCGCCAGTTGCTTCTTCAACTGCTCCGCCAGCCGCTTGCGCTCTTCTTCACTGAGCTTGGACAGCGCCTTGCCCATGGCCTCGGCCAAGCGCCGCGCGGCCTTGGCGTCGCCGCTCGTCCCGAACTCTTTCAGATCTTCCAGCGCCTCGGGGTCCAAGTTGCCTTGCAGCGCTCGCCCGAGCTCGCGCAGCGCATCTGCGTCGGCGGAGCGCTCCTGGAACGCGCTGCTCTGCTCTTTCAGCGCCTCGGCCAAGCCTGGCGCGCCCTTCTCGCGGGCGGCGCGCTCGGCTTCTTCCAGCGCTTGCTTGGCGCTCTCGCGGGCCTGCTTCTCCGCCTGATTGGCGCGCTGCTGCATCTCTTGGTCGAACGCGGTGATGTCGCCGTCGCCCAGCGCTCGCGCCGCCTTGCGCAGCTCCGGGTGCTCGTTCAGCGCCGCGATGGCGGCCTCGAGCCCCTGACGATTCTGCTCTTTGCCCAGCTCCGAGCGCAGCTCGGCGATGCTGTCGCGCAGCTTGGCCATGCGGGAGAGCGCTTCGCGTTTCTCCATGCCCTGGGCCAAGTCGCCGCGCAGCTTCTTGGCTTCGTCGGCCAGCGCGCGCAGGCGCCGCTCGTCTTCCGGGCTGCGACCTTTCTGGTCGCGGAGCGCCTCGATGCGCTCGAGCCCTTTCACGTTGCCGGCCTGGATGCGCTCGACGCCGGGAGCCTTACCGGCGGGCGGCGCCGGCGGCAGCGGGGCCAGGCTGAGCCAAGCGATGACCGCGGCCCCGACCGGCCCGAGCAGCTGGGGCGCGTCCAGCACCTTGGGCCCGCGCAGCTTCTGGCCGGCGTCGCGCAGTGACTGCGCCGCGCTCTCTCGCAGGTGCGTGGCCGCTTCGCTGCTCTGGGCGCCCAGGCCGAGCGCGGTCACGAGCTGCTCGCGCGAGCCGAGCTTCTCGTCCACGTACAGGGCAACGTGCTCGTCGCTCCAGCGCCTGCGCGCGGCCACGAGCGACGCCACGCCTGCGCCCAGCAGGCCGAGGCCGGCCGCGAAAGGTCGCAGCTCTCCTTGGCGAAGCCACCACAGCGCGCCCGCGAGCACGCCGCCGCCGCACAGCCCGAACGCGGCCCCGGTCAACGCTTGGCCGAGCCACAACCGCCCGCGCACTCGGCGGGCCACGCGCTCGAACGAACGCTCGAGCTCGGGGGATGCGGACGCTGTGGCCACCGGAAAGGAGCGTAGCGTTCCCGCGCGGGCCGAGCCAGAGGCCAACGAAAAGCCCGCGCTCGGCCGCTGAACGCCGCCGCGGCCCGCCTCTGACCCGGTGGCACGGGGGGACATCTGCGCGGGAGGGGCACGGAGCTGCGTGCTAGCTTCGCCGGGCGATGTCACCTTCGAAGATCACCGTGCCCGAGCTGCGCGCGCGAAAGACGCACGGGCCGAAGATTGCGATGGTCACGGCCTACGACGCCACCATGGCCAAGCTGCTCGAGGCGGGCGGCGCCGACGTGCTGCTGGTCGGCGACTCGCTGGGCATGGTCGTGCAAGGTCTGGGTAACACCCTGCCCGTGACGCTCGACGAGATGTGCTACCACGGCCGCGCCGTAGCGCGCGCGGCCACGCGAGCCCACGTGATGGGCGACTTGCCGTTCATGAGCTACCAAGCTTCGCCCGAGCGCGCCGTGGAGTCGGCGGGCAAGCTGCTGAAGGAAGGCGGATTCGAGTCCGTGAAGCTCGAAGGCGGGCGCGATTTCGCCGAGCACGTGCGGCGCATCACCGCGGCCAGCATCCCGGTGATGGCTCATCTCGGCCTCACGCCGCAGAGCGTGCACGCCATGGGCGGCTTCAAGGTGCAAGGCCGGGCCGAGGGCGAGGCCGAGCGCTTGCTCGAAGACGCGCGCATCTTGGAGCAGGCGGGCGCCTTCGGCATCGTGCTCGAGGGCATCCCCAGCGCGCTGGGCGCGCGCATCACCGCGGCCGTTTCGATTCCGACCATCGGCATCGGCGCCGGTCCGGGCTGCGATGGCCAGGTGCTGGTGTGTTACGACTTCTTGGGCATGTATCCCGACCTGCGGCCGCGCTTCGTCAAGCGCTTCGCGGAGCTGGGGCAGGCGGTGGTCGACGCCACGCGCGCTTACGTCGCCGAGGTGCAGAGCGGCGCTTTCCCGAGCGACGCTCAGTCGTTCGGCCCGGGCCCGAAAGCGGAGCCGTCCGGCAATCGCCCCGTGATCGCGGGGGCTCCTCCCGGCTACGGGCCGGCCAGCGGAGAGTGAGGGTGCGGCAATGACCAGCCCGACCGTACACCGCACGATCGCCGAGTTCCGCCGGGCTTGCGACGCGGCGCGCGCAGAGGGAGCGCGGCTCGGCTTCGTGCCCACGATGGGCGCGCTGCATGCCGGCCATTTGCACTTGGTGCGCGTGGCGCGGCGTCACGCCGAGCGCGTCGCCGTCAGCATCTTCGTCAACCCAACCCAGTTCGGGCCGAACGAAGATTTCGCGCGTTACCCGCGCAACCTGGAGCGCGACGTCGAGCTCTTGGCCAGCGCCGGGGCGGACCTCGTGCTGGCGCCATCACCCGACGAGATGTACCCGACGGGCGAAAAGACGCGCGTCCGCGTGACGGGCTTGACCGAGCACCTGTGCGGCCCGTTTCGCCCCGGTCATTTCGAGGGCGTGGCCACGGTGGTGACGAAGCTGTTCGCGATCGCCGGCCCCTGCACGGCCGTATTCGGCCGCAAAGACTACCAACAGCTGAAGGTGATCGAGCGGCTGGCGCGCGACCTGCTGCTACCGGTACGGGTCGTCGGCGAGCCGACGGTGCGTGACGGAGACGGCCTGGCCTTGAGCTCGCGCAACGCTTACCTGTCCAGCCAAGAGCGCGAGCGCGCCTTGGCCATCCCGCGCGCGCTCGCGGCGGCGGCAACGGCGTTCACCGCCGGAGAGCGGCGCGCCGGTGCCCTCATCGACCCGGTGCGGGCCCGCCTGCGCGACGCCGGGCTCGTCCTCGACTACGCCGAGATCGCGGATCCGGATGAGCTCTTCTCAATCGAGCCCAACGTGCGCGTGGCTGAGCGAGCCCTGATCGCGCTGGCGGCCTTCTGCGGCACCACCCGCCTCATCGACAATCTGGTACTGGGGGAGGACACCGCTCCGATGGCGGTCCCCCCCGAGGCACGATGAACGAAGCACTTTCAGCAAGCGAACGGCGTTTCCCCGGCGTTTTCGTGGTCGTCGAGGGTATCGACGGCTCGGGCAGCACCACCCACACCAAGCTGCTCGGTCAAGCGCTGCGCCAGCGCGGGCTGAAGGTCGTAGAGACGTGCGAGCCGAGCGCAGGCCCGATCGGCGCGTTGATCCGCCAGGTGCTGCAGCGGCGCTTGTTCGTGGCCGACGCCACGGGGCCGCGCGCGTTTGCCTGGTCGACCATGGCGCTCTTGTTCGCGGCCGATCGGATGGACCACCTCGACTCCACGGTGGTGCCTGCGCTGCGCGAAGGAGCGGTGGTGCTCAGTGACCGCTACGATCTATCCAGCTTGGCCTACCAGTCGTTGACGGCTCCCACCGGCGAGTCGGTCGTGCCCTGGATACGCGAGCTGAACGCCGCCGCGCTCCGCCCCGACTTGACGTTGGTGATCGACGTACCGGTGGAGGTGGCCGAGGAGCGCCGCCGTTCGCGCGGCGGGCCCGAAGAGATGTTCGAGTCGCGCGATCTGCAGGCGCGGCTGTGTGCCGTGTACGCTGACGCCGAAAAGCTCGTGCCCCAAGACCGCGTGGCCCACGTCACCGGGGTGGGTGCCATGTCGGACGTGGCGGCCAGCGTCTTGAACGCCGTCGTCGCCCTCGATCCGGCATTTTTCCGCGCCCGCAGCGCCCCTTAGCCGTGGCCCCACCCGCGCGAAACTTGCCGGGCGTCGGCCGAACGGCCCATAGTTGGGGCGTGATTGCGCGCGTCTTCAGTCGGGCTCTGCCGTTGTGCGTCGTATCGTGTGCCTCGTCGCCCTACCCGTCGGTGAACGAGCCGATGCCGCCTCCCGAGCCATCGACCCTTCCGGCTCGAGCCGCCGCGCCCGCGCCTGCTTCGGCCGTAGCGGGCGGTACCTTGCAGCGCGCCGACGTGGAGCGCGTGGTCGACGCCGGGCTCGGGCGATTCTTGGGGCACGTGGTGCTGGAGCCCAGCTTGTCGGCAGGAAAATTCACGGGTTGGAGCATCGTCGACCTCTTGCCTCGCGGGCTCTGGGGCGGCGTCGACCTGCGGCCGGGCGATGTGGTCACGCTGGTCAACGGCATGGCCATCGAGCGTGAGGCCCAGGCGTTCGACGCCTTCCAAGCCGTGCGCCAAGCGCCCGCGCTCGAGGTGACCTACCGCCGCCAAAATCAGCTGCGCACGCTGCGCTTCACGATCATCGGCGCCCCCTCGCCGTCGCTCCCCAAGGCCGCGCCCACCGCCCAAAACGCGCCCTAACCACTCACTTCATCCCCGGATTCTGGGGCTGCCGCGCCGCAGCCCCCTTGCAGAAACTGCCGTAGCGTCTCCCGGCCACGACGCGCGAATCACGCCACCCGCCCCCTCATCGATGCTGTCGAGGCTCTCGAGCGCACGCGATGGCCTGCCGCCGCCTACGGAAGCTCTGCGGGTGAGGCTGCGACTTGGCAGCCCCATGTCCTCAGGGGCCGCGAATGGCCAAGTCAGTCGCCCTCGCCGCCGATGCATCCCCGCGGGCTTCGTTGCTCCTCAGTTACATACCGCAAGTCTGCGCCTTCGTCGCGCCTCGCCAGCCGGGCGCCTCGACCGCGATCATCGACTGACTTGGCCATTCGCGGCCCCTGAGTCTGGTGCGGCGCCGAGTGATTTTTCACCGCAGCGGCCCCCCTCCGCATCACAAAAGTCAGTTCGACACCGAACTGACTTTTCCGCGCGGAGTCCCCCTCCGGCTCGCAAAAGCCAGTTCGACACCGAGCTCGGGGATCAAGCGCCGAGCTGAAAAGTAGCCACAGCGTCGAGCAGCGCGTGGAAGCGGCGCCGCGAAAAACGCGCGCCGCTGGTGATCCAGTCGCGGTGGGGGCTCGAGCCGCTCGGGCGGCCGTTGTCGCGGTCGCTGTCGTCGTCGCCCTCGTCGTCCGCGAAATGGCCGAGCACGTCCAGGTGGTCGGCTTCGCCCGCCCAAATCAAGGTGCCGTGGAGCATGGAGAGCGTGGGCACGATGCCGTCGTTGGTGGAGTCGACAATTTCGTGATCGATGCCGCTGCGCAGGAGCGAGAGCTCGCGCTCGTTCGGGCGCGCGTACGGGTAGACGTCGGGCACCTTGCTGGCGAACTGGTAGAGCGTGGCGTAAATGGCGGCCGTGAATGCGGCGTATGGCGAGCGAATGCGCCGGGCAAAGCGCATGGAGCGCGGCGGTGGCGCGGCCGACGCCACGCACCCGAAGCGCACGCTCGGGCTCGTCTCGGTGGAAGCGTTGAATAGGTCCACCGCCTCGGGCATGAGCTGGATGATGCCGCCTTGATCAACGCGCACTTTGCTCAAAAAATCGCCGATTTCGTTGCGCGCTTCCTTGTCGACGAAGCGCAGCACGTTGTCGGTGATGCGGCTGAACAAGCGCATGTCGCCGCCGAAAATCGCGTCGATGCCGCCAACGCCGGCGAGCACCCTCGAAAAAATCGCCAACGACGGCTCGCCGATCGACAGAGAAATGACCGTGATCAAGCTCAACGCGTAGAGCAAGCGGGTACCGGAAACGGTGGCGAAGAAGCCGGCCACCGGCGTGCCGTAGTGTGGCGCGTTGATCGAAACCGCGCTCGCCACGCGCGCACGCCACTCGAGCATGCTCGGATCCAAACCCAAGCTGACCGTGGGCGACAGCACCAGGCGCAGATCCAAGCCGCCCGTCGAATGACCGACCAGGTGAATCGGACCTTCGCTGCCGGCGGTGCGCTCGATGGTCGTGGCCACGATGCGTGAGCGGTAGCGCATGGACGAAGTGGGCGGAGCCGGGACGTCTTCGAACAGCACCTCGTGGCCTGCGTCGCGGAAGCGCCGCTCCAGGCCCACGCGCACGTGATTGAAGTAGTCGTAGCCGGCGAGCCTGCCGAACCCGAACATGCCTGGGATGAAATAGACGCGGTGCGGGGCTCGGCTCATCGATCGTCTGCGGACGGCCGAGCCACTAGCTCAGCGGAATGAAACTTGGGCGCTGAGCGCGAAATCGAAGTGAACTTCCGCGCCGTCGAGCGACGGTACATCGGCGGCGACCTCGCGCAAGCGGTGGAAGGCGAGGCTGCCGAGGCCGGCGGCGCCGAACAAGCCTCGCGGCAACGCGCCGCGCCCGTCGGCGTCGGCGAAGGCGCACAGGCCGAGGCTGCCCGCCGTCGCGCCGGCGACCTCCACGTAGACCACGTCGCGCGCGTCGCCGGCTCGCCACGTAACCAGCACGTCCGCGCTGGCGTCGACGCTGGGCGCGTCGGCGAACGCCGCGCCCCCGACCGTGATGTCGCGCAGCTCTTCGGGGGCTTGGACCCGTAGCTCCAGGCTCGGCAATTGGTCGCTGCCGGTGGTCTTCAGCAAGTAGGCGCCGCCGCCCGGCAGCGGCTGCGAGGCGCGATCGCGCGAGGTGTACACGACGCCCGACAGGGGCTCCGTCGGCAAGATGGGGAATGCGCGTGGCGCGAGCAGCGTCTGCACCTCGCTGGTGCCCAGCAGCACGTCACCCGCGTCGAGAAACTCGGCGCGGCCCAGATCGCCGGCCGGCATGGCGTCGCGCTCGTGGCTCGAGATCGAGCATTGGCCGATTGGGGGCAGCGTAGGGCCCTTGCCCGAGAGCCGCAGCAGCAGCTCCGGATCGGCCAGCTCGGGCACGCGGACGACGCCCGCGAACGCCACGCCCGTGGCCTCGCCCTCGCTGCCGACGCGCGCGCTACGGTCCACGCGCAGCAGAGCGTGAGTCGTGGTTGCGGCCGGCCCAGTGGCGCCCGTCTCGCCGGTGCACGCGCCTGCCAGCAGCAGGAAGCCGAGCAAGTGGGTAGCCGTCAGTCGCACCCCGAAATGGTAGGCGCAGGTCCGCGCCGGGGCAAGCGGTCAGCGCGCGCGCTCAGAATTTCGCCGAGATAGCCATCGCGGGGGTCAGCGACCAGCCGGCCACGTCGCCGACCAGGTCACCCGAGGCGGAGGAGAGCCAGAGCGTTCCCCGCGCGCTTTCATAAGCCGCGTCGAGCTCGGCCCGCACCTCGATCGGTGACAATCCGATGGCGAAGCCGACCAAGCCGCCGGCAAAGTAGCGCGTGGCGCGGCCTTCGGCGCCTACCGGTGTATCGGGGGCCACGACGATCGACGCGTTGAAGTAGTCGCGCTCGAAGCCGGCGCGAAGCCCGGCCCAAAGCTTCACCACGTCGGCGCTGCTGCGATAGCCAAAGAGCATCGGCAGCTCCAGGCCGAAGCCCTTCAGGCTGGAGAGGGACATGGTGCGCAGGCCCGTGTTCGTTCCCGGCACGGGCTGGAGATCACGGCTGGAATGCGAGAAGGCAACGTTTCCGGCGACGCCGAAGCTGAGGGCCAGGCTCGGCCACTCGAAGGCGTGGCGTCCATCGAGCCGAAAGCCGCGGCCCACGTACGTGAGGCCGGCTTCTCGGTGATTTCCGAGCCCGATGCGCGCCGCCACGAACGGAGCGACGCCGGGGCCCACCGCGACGCGCGAAATCGAGCCCTTGGCGAAGTCGCGGCGCTCCGCTGCGTCTTGCGCGCCCCCGGGCAAGCGCCCCGCGTCGTCGAGCCGTGCTTCGGCGCGCTTCAGCCCACCCATCGTGAAACGACCGCTGGTCCCGGCCGCGAAGGTCACGTCTCCCTCGGGCAGCGCGTGGGCCGGGTGCAAGAGCGGCGCGCCTCCGCCGCAGCCCACCAGCAGGCCCGCGGCGAGCGCGAGCGTGGCCGCGCCCGCGCGCACGGTCACTTGCGGAACCGTGAAACGATCGTGTTGGCGTCGGCGCGCTTCTTCAGCTCGCCGTCCTCGGGGTGCAGCCGCAGCGCGCGCTCCAGCAGCTCGGCCTCGCCCTCGACGTGGCTCGGATCGGGCACGCAGCACTCCACGGGGCAGACCGCTTGACACGCCTCGTGGTCGTAAAAGCCGACGCACTCGGTGCACAGCTCCGGATCGATCACGTAGATGGAGTCGCCCTCCGAGATGGCCTCGTTCGGGCACTCGGGCTCGCACGCCCCGCAATTGATGCAATCGGTTGTGATGTGGGTGGCCATGGCTCGGCTGCCTGTGCCAGGCGTTCTGTCCGATGCTCGGGGAATAAGCAAGAATTTCAGCCCCCTCGGTCGGATCCCGGCTGACTTCACGCAGATAATGCTATGGATCCGCCCGCTCATGCCCCGCCTGTCCGAAAAGCTCTGGCTCCTGTGCGTGCTCGTCGCCGTGGCCGCGGGCTGCAAACCGAAGATCGGGGACGACTGCCGAATCTCCACCGACTGCTCTGCGGCGGCCGACCGCCTGTGTGATGTCACGGCGCCCGGCGGCTACTGCACCGTCTACAACTGCGAGCCGGGCACCTGCCCGGAAGACGAGTCGTTGTGCGTCGAGTTCGGCGCCCAGCGCTCACCCATCGCCAAGTGCGTCGACAAGCAGTCACCTTCGCCCTACGCGCGCGCGTTCTGCATGGCCACGTGCGACGACGACAGCGACTGTCGCTCCGGCTACACCTGCGAAGATCTCTCCGACCCGAAGAACCCGTGGGCGGCCGTGCTGATCGATGGCGATCGCGGCAACCGTGCCTGCGTCGTGCCCATCAGTCGAGACGTGGTGACGGACGAGGGAGCGGGTGGTGCGTTCGGTGACGTGTGCCACTCTCAGCTTGCGCCCGCATCGCCTGGCGAACAGGGTGGCGCGGGCGGGTGAGGCCATGCTCGGCTTCACGCCGCTCCCACGCACTCTAGACGCCGCGCTGCGCGACGCCCAGCACGCGCGAGCCGATGTGCGGCTGGCGTCGCTCAGCGACTTGAAGCGGCACGCTCGCGGCGGCAGCGACGACGCCATTCGCGCTCTAGTAGCGCGCCTCAAGTCCGATCCGGAGCCGCAGGTGCGCGCCAACGCCGCCCTTTCATTGGCCGATATCGACGCCCGCGCCGAGCTGGACGAGCTGGTCGCGGCTACCGCCGACCAAGAGCCGGCCGTGCGGCAAATGGCGCTGCTGGGCGTGGGCGAGCTGGCAGAGCCCGAGCACACCGAAGCGCGCGCGGCGGCCACACGCGGGCTCGTCGACAAGCTGCCGGCGGTGCGTTACCAGGCCGTCGTCGCGTTGGCGCGGCTGCTCGGCGACGGCTCGCTGGAGGCGCTGCTGGTCGGCTCGCGCGACGCCGATCCGGAGGTGCGCCACGTGTCTTTTCGGGTCGCGGAAGAGGTCTTCGGCGGCCGCGCCCCCGAGCAGGTGCCCCTGCCGCTCGTGCAACGCGCGCGCGGCGCGCTGCGCGACGACAACCCGGGCGTGCAGGTCGCCGCCGCCATCTTGCTGGCGGTGCTGGGCGAGGCCGCGGGCTCCGAGCGCTTGATAGAGGTGATCAACGGACGGCGCCGCCTCGTCCACGTCGAAGACGAAATCATCGTCGTCGAGCTGTGCGGGCAGCTCAACTTGACGCAAGCTACCGCGGGCCTGGAGCGGCGCGCGTTCGGCTTGTTCGGCGGTCGCACCCCGGTGTCGTGGCACGCCCGCGTGGCCCTGGCCGAGCAGGGGCACCAGCGAGCCAAAGCGGCGATTTTGCGGGGGTTGTCGGCCTGGTCGCGCGACGCGCGCACGTTGGCGGTCGCGGCGGCGGGGCGGGCCCGCTTGCAAGAGGCAAAGCCCGTCTTGGAGCAGATGTCGAAGGACCCCGAGCGCGCCGAGCCCGACGCCGTGCGCGAAGCCTTGGCCGCCATCGCCGGCACCGCTCACCCGAGCGAGAGCTGAGCCGTGACGGCGCAGCGCCTCGAGCTGTACCGGCACTTGCGGCGGATTCGGCTGCTCGATGAGCGGCTCGTCCAGCTCCAGCGCCAAGGGCGCGTCGCGTTTCACGGCTCTTGCGCCGGGCAAGAGGTCGCGCCCGTCGCCGCCGCGCTGGCGCTGCGGCAGAGCGACTGGATCTTCCCGGCCTTGCGCGAGAGCTACGCCATGCTGGTGCGCGGCTACCCGCTCGACCGTTACTTGGCGCAAGACTTCGGCACGTCGCTCGATCCGAGTCGAGGTCGGCAGATGCCGAGCCACCAGAGTGCGCGCGCCGTCAACGTCGTGTCGTGGTCGAGCTGCATCGCCACGCAGCTGCCGCAGGCCGTGGGCATGGCGCTGGCCGCCAAGAAGCAAGGCAAGACCGACATTGCCCTGGTCTTCTTGGGCGACGGCGCCACGAGCCACCCCGACTTTCACGCCGCGCTGAATTTCGCCGGGGTGTTTCGCGCGCCTTGCGTGTTCGTTTGCCAAAACAACCAGTTTGCCATCAGCGTGCCGGTGGAGCGCCAGTCGGGCAATCCGCTGCTGTTCGAGAAAGCCGCCGCCTACGGCCTGGTGGGCGAGCGCGTCGACGGTAACGACGCCGAGATCGTGCTTTCGACGCTGACGCGCGCCGCCGAGCAGGCTCGCGCCGGGGGAGGACCGAGCTTCATCGAGCTACTCACGTATCGCGTCGGCCCGCACTCCTCCAGCGACGATCCGAGCCGCTACCGCGACGAAGCCGTGGCCCGGCAGTGGGCCGCGCGTGACCCGGTGCGGCTGCTGCGGGAAAAGCTGCTAGCCAGCGGGGCGCTCGACGAAGCGGCGGACTCGGCGCTCAATCGCCAGCTGAACGCAGAGCTCGAGCTCGCCGTCGCGGCGGCCGAGCTCGCGCCCCCGCCGCCCGTTTCTTCGCTGTTCGACGACATTTACGCCAAGCGCCCCGCGCACTTGGTCGAGCAAGCCGCCGAGCTTGCGGCGCTGCCGGCGCGGCCTCCCTGAGGGCCCGCTATTTCTCGGCGTCGGGCCCGAATTTGAAGCTCTTGGCAATTTGCTCGGCCGAGAGCGCGGCGCGGTAGATGCGAAATTCGTCGTAGTGCGCCGCTAGATCGACGTCGGCGGTGAAATTCGAGCGGCCGAGCCAGTTGTTCAGGTCGTCCACGTCGGCGAGCGGGCGCGACAACGGGCAGTCCATGGCGTTCACCCGCACGCCGTCCTGGTACAGCGTCATGCTGCCGGCCTTGCTGTCGATCACGACCGCGACGTGCGTCGGCACGTTCTTGGGCAGCGCCTCGCCGCTCAAGCAAACTTCTTCGTCGGCGACTCCACTTTGCGAGTACGCGAGCCGCATGCCGGCGGGCAGGTCCCGCGCCGGGTCGGCGGCGCCGTTGGCGGTCAAGAACAGGTAGCTCGTGCCGCTGTACGTGCCCGACGTCGTTCCGGTCGCGACGACGGGCATGTCTTCGCCGCCCGTGCTGTTGCCGAAATCGAAGATGCGCTGCCACGCGCCGCCGCCGGACCAGGTGAGCCAAGCCTCGAAGGTGGCGTCGTCGAGCCCACGAATGATGTAGTCGGGCAGGTCGACGTACTGCAGGGTTCGGCCGCCTTCCAAGGTCAGGCTCCCGGTGCCGGCGAGCTCGGTGTTCATGATCTCGCCGTGCGCGGAGGCGTTCGAATCGATGGCGACGCTGCCCGTGCCATTGAAGCTGTAGCGATGAATCAACGAGGTCTGCAGCGGGGTCAGCTCTGGCTCCGGCTCGGCCATCTCGATCGGCGCGGGCTCGCGCACGGCGTCCACGACGTTCGGATCGCAAGCCGCCGCGCCCAGCAGCAGCAACAGTGGAAACGGGCGCTTCGGCATCAGAACTCCACCATGAGCCCGGCGCTCATCAGCAGCAAGGGCGCGGCGATTTCGGCGGCGTCCTCGCCCGCAATGCGCACCACGGTCTTGCTCCAGGCTTCTAGCAGCTGGCCCTCCAGCACGAGGCCAACGCCAGCCACCGGCTGCAGCCAGATGCCCGCTGAGACGCCGACCAGACCGGTGAGCGTGCGCTCCGACGAGTTGCGGTAGGGATCCGGCGCGTCACCGGCCACGTCCAGCACCAACGCGCCGCCGCCCAGCGACACGAACGGTTGCACGCGGTGCTTCGGCAAAAAGCGCATGACCGCCTCGAGGCTGACGGCGCTGTGGCGAATGGTCGCCGCGGCCGGCCCATGCTCCACGCGCGACGCGCCGCCCAGCCCGACGAAGCTGCCGCGCCCGTCGATAGCCAAGGTATCGCCCGTCCAGCGCTCCGGCAGAGCCACCCCCACTCGCAGAAGCGGCGTCAGCGCTTGCTGGCCCTTTTGCAGCCCCTTCAACAGCCCTACGCCGAGCGTCAGGTTGGGACGAGCGCCGCGCGGCTCCGGCTCCGGAGGAGGGGCGGGCGGCTGGCTGGGCCGTGGGGGCGGGGGCGGCTCGTTCTCGCGCGTCACCGCTAGCTCGGCCAGGCGAGCCTTCACCAGCTCGACGGCCTGAACGGCCACGCGCGCTGCTTCACGGCTCGTTTCCGACGCGTTGTCGTTGCTCGGAAGCTCAGCGCGCTCCGGCTTCAGCCTGAGCACCACCGTCTTCCTGAGCATACGATCGGCCAGCCACAGCTCCGCGCCCGCGCTCGCGTTCTTGTCTTCACCCGTGGTGGCGGCCAAGCGCTCGACCAGCAAGACGGACGCCGGGTGAAGCTCGCGCCCCGCGGCTTCCACGGCTTGCTTCGGATCTTCTTCGGTGACGGGCAGCACGATCACTTCGAAGCCGGCGGCCGCGAGCTCAGCGCGCACGCGCGTGATGATCTCGTGATCGGGCTCGCTGCCGGTGGCGCGCTCCAGCACCACGATACGATGGCGGTACTCGGCGAACGCGCTAGAGCTGAGACACACGCTGGCGGAGGCGACCGCGAATGCCGCGAGCCGCTTGAGCCGCCCGTGCCACTTCATGGCTTGGGCGCGGCCAGAGACTCTTGCACGATCTTGCGGGCGGCGGCGGCGTACGGGCCGTTGGGGAAACGGCTGAGGTACTCGGCGGCAACGGGACTCGCCGCGCTGCCACCGCGCTGCTTGTAAACCAGCATCATCTTGCGGCCGAACGCTTGCGAAGCGTACGCCCCGCGCGGGCTTTCGTTCACGTAGCGCTCGTACCACTCGATGGCGCCGCCTCCGCCGTCTTCGGCGATGCGCCCGAGAAAGAACGCGGCGTCGCGCGCCTGACCGCTGCTCGGGAAGCGCTGCCGCTCGGCCAAGAGCACGCGCTTGGCGACCGCGCTGCGGCCTGCATAGCGCGCGGCGTCGGCGAGCGCGGCCAGCTCTTCGAGTGATCCTCCCGCCAGGGTGCGATCCAAGCCGCGCTGCTCGGCTTCGTCGAGCACGGCGTTGAAGTGACCTTGCGCCACTTGGCGCGTCCAGGCGTGGGGCTCGCTGCCAGCGCGGGGCGCCGGGCTCGGGGCGGGCGGCGCGGGCGCGACGCCTTCGGGCGCGGGGCCTTCGGGGAGGGAGCCAGGCTGTCGCGGCGCGGCCGGTTCGGGGACCGCGACCGCGGGAGCCGCCGCCAAGGTGCCCCCTTCGACCGTCAGCCGGCCTTCCGCGACGCCGCCGAACAGATGTTGCCCGGCGCGCAGCACGATGCCCGAGCCAGCGAGCGGCCCCGTGACGATCACGGCGCCCGTCTGCATCCGCAGATCGAAGGCTTGATTCTGGCTCGACCAGCTCACGTCGAAGGCCGTGCCGGTGACGCGCACGTCGTAAGGACCCGCAGCGACCTTCCAAGCGGCCTGCGGCTTCTTAGCGATGTGGACGCGCATGCTGCCTTGCGTGAGCACCACATCGGCACCCCGCTCGGTGATGTTGGTGATGCGCGCCTCGGTGCCGCGCTCGAGCGTGGCCTCGGAGCCGTCGGAGAATTTGATCTGCGTGTGCTCTTGCCCGACCACGCGGCCGTTGGCGCCGAGCGCGCCGCCCGCTACCTCGAACGAGATTTGCGCCGGAGCTGCGCGGGTGAGCAACAAGGCTCCCGCCAACGCCGCCACCGAGCTCACCGCGACCGCGCCCGCTACCCAACCGCGAGCCCAGCTCCGCTGCGGCCGTGACATTCGAAGCTGCAGCCTCGAAAATCCAGCATCATCGGAAAGCACGGAGTCGCCATGTAGCTCCCGCTGGGCGAGCTTGACTAGCTCGGCGGTCGGCTCGTCGACCTCTGTCTCAGCCAAGATCATGACTCTTCTTCAGAGGAGGTGGCTTCGAGCTTGCCCAAGTAATCAACTAAAAACGGATCGCGCTGAGCGTAAAAGGTGACGCGGTCCCAAGCCCGCGTGAAACAGCGGCGCGCGGTGGGCACCGACACGTCGAGAGCGGCTGCAACTTCGGCAGCTTCCATCCCCTCGATGAAGCGAAGGATGAAGGCAGTCCGATCCCGCTCGTTGATACGGTTGAGGGTCCGATAAAAATGAATCAGGGCGTGCTGGGAGCTGGTGTCGGCGTTGACGACGCGCAGGTCCGGCAGCTCGGCCGTTCGAGAGAGGCCAACCCAGCGGCGCACCCGCGCCCGACGAATTTCGTAGCGGGCGGTCCGCACCGTGATGGCGATCACGAAGGCCTTCAGCGCGACTGGATCGCGCAAGGTGTGGACGCGCTCGAACAGGCACAAAAACACGTCTTGGACGATGTCCTCGACGTCGTGCTGCGGGCCGAGCGAGCGCCGCAGGATACGGCGAACCAAAGGCGAAAACCGCGTCCAAGCCACGCGGGGGGCGGCCGTGTTCTTCTCGATGAGCGCGACGGCGAGCGTGGCGTCGTCCGCTGCGCTGAGCGGCGGAGACGCGGCACCCGGAGCTGCCACATCGTGAGAGAGCTGCCTTGTGGCCAAGTACGCCAAATTGGGGGTTGGCGCGAGGCAAGGGCCCCGCGAGCCTGTCCTCTTGGGGTAACTCAACCGCTACACCCGCGCAACACCTATTTTCTTAGGTTTCTTAAGTTATAGGCACGAGGGATTTTTGATCCGCTGGGCGGACGAGGCTTCACTAGGTCCATACCCCCTCGACTGCCAATTCATCGAGCAATCTAGATAGGTTGAGCGAGATTGAGCACGTTTGCTTCGCCCGTCGCGCTGAGCGCGCGAGGGTTCGCGCAAGGCTTTGCCATCTTGAAACGGAGTTTGTTCGTCAGTTGTCTGGCGCTGGGCGCTCTTGCCAGCGCTGCCGTCGTTTACGGGCAGCTCGCCGCGCCCGCGCCGGAAGTCGCGCCCGCGCCGCAAGTCGCGCCCGCTTCGCGCGCGGCGGCGCTTTCGCCCTCGCAGCCTGCGTCGGCCCCCGTGTCCGCCCTCACCCAAGTCGTCTCGGCCAGCCCCGAGGTCGCTCGCCTCGACGCGCGACGCCAGTTGTACGAGTCGGTCGACGCGCTCGTGCAAGCCTCCGAGTTCGAGAAGGCGCGCAAGTTGCTCGACGAAGATCAAGAGCGCTACGGCGATGATCTCGCGCCCGAATGGCGCGATCTGGAGCAAAGCTACCGGCTCATCGCCGACTGCCTGGAACGCCCGACGCCGAAGCTACGGGTCCGCGCCGAATCGTTCGCGCTCGTCAGCCAGGCGCTCAGCTTGCGCCCCCGCATCTTGGCCGCCTGCAGGGCCGTCCGCTGAGCGCGGGGGGCTGCCGAGTTGCAGCCCGAATCGCAGAAGCTAACGTGGCGAACGCAGGCCACCGCGTCAGCTCGAGATTGGCGCGCCGGACCAGCGCGCCCTCGAGCGAGTGAAGCGGCCCGAGCCTGGCGACGCCGTCAGCTGACTTGGGCGCGCCAGGCGTCGAGGGCGCGCATGTTGCCGATGGTGTCGTCCCAGCTCATGGCTGGCCAAGGCGCTTGCAGGCTCTGCAGCGACCGAGCGACGAGCTCGGCTTGCAGCGCGTACGTCGGGCGATCGGTGCGGATGATGACGAGCTCTTCGGCTTGGCCTTCGCGCTTGACGCTGAAGCTCGTCTCGAGTGACTGGCGGACGCCCTGCGGGATCCACGGATCGGGCACGACGAGCTGCCCGAGCTCGCCGTAGAGCACGGCCTCGGTGCCGACGCGGTGATGCACGGCGCACGTGAGCGTGGCCGTCAGCCCGGACTCGAAAGCGAGCAAGGCGGTCGTGAGCTCGTCGGCGCCCGTGGGGCCACGGAACCCTACGGCGTCGAGCTTCACCGGCTCGGCGAACGGCTGACCGGTGACGACGCCCGCGAACAGCCGCGCAAACGAGGTGCAGTAGCCGCCCACGTCGAGGATGCCGCCGCCGCCCAGCTTCAAGTCGAAGAGGCGTCCCTCCGGATCGCGCTCCACGCGGAAGCCGAAATCGGCCTTGATGTGGCGGAGCGGACCAATGTCGCCGCGCTTCACGCGCTCGACGACCGCGGCCAAGAGCGGGTGGCAGCGGTACATGTAGCCTTCGAGTAGGAAGACCTTACGCTGACTTGCCGCGCGAATGACGCGCTCGCTGCTGGCGGCGTCGAGGGTCAGCGGCTTCTCGCACAGGACGTGCTTGCCCATTTCGATGCACGCCAAGGCTTGAGCCTCGTGCAGAGGGTGCGGCGTCGCGACGTACACCACGTCGACGTTCTTATCGGCGAGCAGCTCGTGCAAGCTCGCGGCCGCAGCGGGCAGCGCGAAGCGCGCGGCGAACGCCTGGCTCTTTGCCGCCGAGCTGCCGGCCACGTTCACCACGCGGCAGGTGGGGGACTCGCGCAGGGCCTGGCAGAAGTCTGCGGCGATGCCGCCGGTGCCGATCACGCCAAACCTGACTTTGTTGCTCATGTTCATCGACGCCCCAGAGGGGGTGGTCGCTGTTAGTGACGCCACAGCGAAAATGCCGGTCAAAATTCGGCGGCGCTCGGCCGGGAGCCCGGGGCGCTTAGAGCCGATCCTGAAACTCATGTTGCCTGCTGAAATGCGATCAAGCCACACGCGAATTGGAGCAGCGCCAGGTAGTGCGCGCCGCGGCGCTCCCAGCGCACGAGCAGGCCACGGAAAC